>Ga0172382_10003084_pt1 | contig 26758 bp, 24 predicted proteins | sample Leawel138RmetaG_FD_122245 | JGI IMG/M metagenome (GOLD analysis project Ga0172382, IMG submission 122245) | Leachate microbial communities from a municipal landfill in Southern Ontario, Canada - Leachate well 138R metaG | ecosystem: Engineered > Solid waste > Landfill > Unclassified | place...
CGTCAGCGTCCGGATTCCGGCGATGGTGTCGTCGATCGCAGCCACGGTCAGCTTCAGTGTGGTCATGACCGCACCTGCGCCTCGGCGTCCACCATGAAACCGAGGTGATCTCCCTGCCGTCGTGAAACATGGTAGTAGACAAGAAGATTGCGGGAGCACCCGCCGCACACCACAGTATCCTCGAGCTCGACGGCCGCGGTCGTGACGGCGCGGCAGTGCGCACACCGCACCGAGCGCATGCCTACGTCGGTGGTCGCCACCGCCATCTCGTCGTCGGCGACACCCGCCGCCGTGGCCTCGGCGCGGAGTTTCAGGCACCAGGCCGCCGGGCCGGCGATCATCAGCCGCCACCCGACCCGGGCGTCGGCCAGAGCCGTGCGCAACGCCGCAGACGCCGGGTCGACGGCATCGTCGTCGGGCACCGTATGCACACGCAGTCTGGATTCGCCTCCGGTGGCGGCGATCTCGGCAGTCCACAGGCGCGCCACCTGCGCGCCTGCGTCGCCGACGGCGATGACGGTCCAGAACCGTCCCGACAGGTCGGCGGCGGGCCGGGTCACGGTGGTCGCCCAGATGGGCACACTCGTCAGCTCGAGGGCAGGTCTCATGTCACCTTCCGGTACACCTACGGTTGACAGGGTTGCCCTTCAGGAAACCAGCGGTGCGTTTCGTGGATGTGACCTCGCTGTCTCGTCCACTTGACGGCGCCCCGATAGGGTCGCTGCATGCCGGCCCACACCATCGTGATCGGAGCCGGCATCGCCGGCCTCGCGACCGCCGTCGCGCTGCGGCGGGTCGGCCACGACGTGACCGTGATCGAACAACGCACCGACCTCACCTCGGGTGCGGGCATCAGCATCTGGCCGAACGCGCTGGCGGCGCTCGACCAGATCGGCTTGGGCGACAACGTCAGGCAGGCGGGCGGCCGGGTCACCGCCGGGGCGATCCGCTGGCGGGACGGCACGTGGCTGCGCCGACCCTCCGCCCAGCGCATCGTGCACGCCCTCGGCGAACCCCTGGTCGTCGTGCGCCGCTCGGCGTTGACGGAGATCCTGCTCGACGCGCTGCCGCCGGACACCGTGCAGACAGGGTTGTCGGCGACCGCGCTGTCGATCGCCGCCGCCACGGCCCGCGTCACACTGTCGGACGGCCGGACCCGCGAGGCCGACGCGGTGGTCGGCGCCGACGGCGTGAACTCGATGGTGGCGCGCGCCCTCAACGGGCCACTGCCGAGCCGTTACGTCGGATACACCGCGTGGCGCGGGGTGGCGGCCTACCGCTTGGATCCGGCGTTGGCCGGCGAGACGATGTCGGCAGGCACCGAGGTCGGCCACGTCCCGCTCGGGCCCGATCACACCTACTGGTTCGCCACCGAGCGCACCCGCGAAGGCAGCAGGTCCGCCGGCGGCGAGCACGCCTATCTGACGGCCAAGCTGGCCGGATGGGCCGACCCGATCCCGGCGCTGCTGGCGTCGACCGACCCGGCCGACGTGTTGCGCAACGACCTGTACGACCGCGCGCAACCCCGGGACTGGTCGCGCGGTCCCGCGGTGATCGTCGGGGACGCCGCGCACCCGATGCGTCCCCATCTGGGACAGGGCGGATGTCAGGGGCTTGAGGACGCGGCAATCCTCGCCCGGTTCGTCGGCCTGTCCCCCGACCTTCCGGCGGCATTCGACAGGTTCGGGGCGTTCCGGAGACGGCGGGTGCGTCCGCTGGTCCGGGAATCGGCGGCGATCGGCCGGATCGTCAACCTTCGGCCCGCCTTCCTCAGCGGCGTGGCCAGCCGCGCCAGCGCATTGATCCCGGAGTGGGCGGTGGCGTCACATCTGGCGTCGATCGCGGCCGGTTCGGCGTTCATCCTGCCCACGGCCGGAGACGTCGGCGGTTGACGCGGTGAACCGGCCTGCGAGGACGGTCAGCGCGCCGAGGTGAACCGGCCTGCGAGGACGGTCAGCGCGCCGAGCGCGGCGTGAAGAGGGCGGTGCACATCTTGCGCAGGTCCAGGACGCCACCGAAGACCGAGGTGGGCATCGTGGCGCAGCCGTTGGCCCGCCCCGGGGTCGCCGCAGGAACCGTGGCAGGCACCGGCGCGGTCGGTGCGGTGTTGCCCCACACCTGGGCAGCCATGCCCTTGGCGCCGCACTTCGGCCAGGCCTTCAGACCCTGGGTGCGCAGCACGTTCTCGGCGACGCGGATCTGCTCGTGACGCGGGGCGGCCGCAGGATTGCCGACACCGCCGTTGGCCGACCAGGTGGCCTGCTTGAACTGCAGTCCGCCGAAGTGGCCGTTGCCGGTGTTGATCGCCCAGTTGCCGCCGGACTCGCACTGCGCGATCGCGTCCCAGTTGACGGAATCGGCGTGGGCGGTGGCGGTGGTGCCGTCCATCGCCATCGGCACGACGGCGAGAGCACCGGAGATCGCGGCGGCCATGAGGCCCTTGCTGACAACCTTACGAACGTTCATCTCTGCGGTCCTTCCCCGACCGTTGTGACCCAAGGCCCGCAAGTGAAGTGGTGGAGCGTTCTCACGCTGCGGATATCAGGACTGTCGAGTGATGGACGTCACCTGTTACCGAAGTGGTGAAAGTTTTAGCAGTTACTTATCTGACGTAAGAGGCCTCTGAGAGGCTGGGCCTCAATGGGCAAGAGGCGGCGCCGACCAGGTCGGCACCGCCTCTTGTCAGGTATGGATTGTCAGCCGCGCGCGCCGCAGGACGGCCACGCGCCGATGCCCTGCGTCTGCAGGACGTTGTTGGCCACGCGGATCTGCTCCTCGCGGCTGGCGTGGTGCGGCGAGCCCGAGCCACCGTTGGACTGCCAGGTGCCCATGGTGAACTGCAGGCCGCCGTAGTAGCCGTTTCCGGTGTTGATCGACCAGTTACCGCCCGATTCGCAGGCGGCCACAGCATCCCAGTTGACGCTGTCCGCATTCGCGGTGCCGGCGGCCACGCCGGTGACAACAGCCATGGGCGCCACTGCGAGCGCTCCGGCGATGGTGGCCAGCCCGAACGTTTTGCGGATGTTTCTCAACTTCTGTCCTTTCGCCGAGCGCGCGCCGACCGCACCCGCAGCGACACGTCGGTGTCACGCGGGCGCGATGCCTGACATCAGGCGATGGATGGGTCGTGCCGTCTCGGTCGGGCACAACAGGGGAGGTCACCTCGTACCTCGCCGGGCTCAGAACCCGGCGGCCCGGCGGCTGAATCAGCCACCCTGGCCCCACTCACACGCTGGTTCGTGGTTTTTGAGTTATTTGCTCCGTTAGAAGCCGATTGGGACCGTACAAACCGAATCGCCGAAAGTCATGTCGGTCGAGATCGTGTCGCGAACAGATAACGGAATGATCACAGCGCCGGACAGTCACTGTCGTTGCAGGTCAACCGTTTGTTTGACGGAATCGACGATCCGCCGTCGGCCACGCGCAGACGTGAGCCATATCACCGTGATTTTGTGATCCAGACCACCGGCTCGAGGGAGTTTATCCGCGGCAGCGCCGCGTGAAAACCGCGTTCTGGAGCCACAACCCGCTCAGCAGGGCGGACAGTGCGTGCCACCGATTCGCTGTCGGCTCCGAGCGTCAACCACCTCCACCATCGTCAAAGACGTTGACATGAAGGAGTTTTGGTTTCAGCCCGAGAGGGCACCGGGGCGTCGAAGCACCCGCCCGGCCCGTGGTTGCGACGTCTGAATCATCGAAACCACCTGCAATGAGCCGCCTTTCACCCATCTCTGGCCGGCCCCTACCCTCGAAGGCGCCTCCGACGGCAATCTCGCACGACTGCGGGAAAGATGCACGACGCAAGCCGGCCGTGCGCATTTCGGGTGGACGCCAGACCGGCCAACGGCGAAAGACTGGCCAATTGACCACAATGGACCGGCGCCACCCTGGAAAGAACTGGGGCACAGCATGGTTGACTCACGCGATCAGAATTGAGCACGTCCACATCACCCGGAACGGCCGTCATGTATCACGGTCGAACGCCGCCCGATTCGGTGACGTTCAATTCGGTATCGAATTACCAGTACGGGACGCGCCCGTCACAGCAGTTTGCTGGCCCAATCGCGGAGGGAGGATGGCGGCCAGATCGGCGGCCGTGTTCACGTTCGCGAGCGCGGGCTGCTCGGGCAGCACGATCCGCTGTGTGTCCACGGCGTCGACCAGCGCGCGCATACTGCGCTCCCCCGCGTCCAGAAGCGCGGCGACCACGGTGTGCAGCGCCGTGCGGTAGATGCCCGCCAGATAATGGTCACGACCGTCCCACGGCAGCACCACGTCGGCGTTCAGCCGCTCGGCAGGCCCGGCGAGCACGTCGATGATCTCAGGGGTCAGAGCCGGCATGTCCACCGCGCTCACGAAGGCGTGTGAGCGCCCGGCCTCGGCCGCGGCACGCAGCCCTCGGCCGGTCGCCAGCAGCGGGCCGAGGCCACGCACCTCGTCACGAAGCACGACGGCATCCAGCTCCGGCAGCGCCTGGCCGGGCGCGGCGATCACGAACACCGGCTCGCAGCGAGCGCTCACCACCGAGAGGACGCGTTCGACCATCGTGGTGGTCCCGGAGGGACCGTCGAACGGCAGGGTGGCCTTGTCCCGGCCCATCCGCCGCGATGCTCCACCGGCGAGTACGACAGCAGCCAACGGCAGCGATGACGTCACACGGTGACGTTAGCGCAGCTATCGACGCTCAGTCAGTCAACAGTCCAGGTGTCTTTGCCGCGCAACAGCGACTGCAGCGCAGCCGTGTCGTGGGCCTTGGCCTCACGAGCGGTGGCCAGCTGCTGGCGAGCGGCGTCGTCGTACGTGGGCTTGCTGACCTGACGGAAGATCCCCATCACCATGTGGTCGAGGTTCTGCTCGGACAGCCGGGACAGGGCGAACGCGTACGCCGGGTCCTGCAGGGTGGCGTCGTGGACCACGATCTCGTCGGCCGGCACGTCGGCGGTCTTGGCGACCTCCAGCCCGTAGCCGGACTTGACGACGCAGTACTCACCGTCGGCGCCGAAGGTGATCGGCTCGCCGTGCGTGACGTTGATCAGCCGCTCCTCGGCGCCTTCCTTGCGCAGCGCGTCGAACGAGCCGTCGTTGAAGATCGGGCAGTCCTGCATGATCTCCACGAGCGCGGCACCGCGGTGCTGCGCGGCGCCGCGAAGCACCTCGGACAGCCCTTTGCGGTCGGAGTCCAGCGCGCGGCCGACGAAGGTCGCCTCGGCGCCCAGCGCCAGCGAAACCGGGTTGAACGGGTAGTCCAGCGAGCCCATGGGCGTCGACTTGGTGACCTTGCCGGTCTCCGACGTCGGCGAGTACTGGCCCTTGGTCAGACCGTAGATCCGGTTGTTGAACAGCAGGATGGTGACGTTGATGTTGCGTCGCAGCGCGTGGATCAGGTGGTTGCCACCGATGGACAGCGCGTCGCCGTCACCGGTGACCACCCAGACCGACAGGTCCGGGCGTGCCAGCGCCAGACCGGTCGCGATGGTCGGCGCACGGCCGTGGATCGAGTGGAAGCCGTAGGTCTCCAGGTAGTACGGGAACCGGCTGGAGCACCCGATGCCACTGACGAACGCGATGTTCTCGCGGCGCAACCCCAGCTCGGGCAGGAAGTTGCGGATCGTGTTGAGGATGACGTAGTCACCGCACCCGGGGCACCAACGAACCTCCTGGTCGGTGGTGAAATCCTTGGCCTTCTGCGGCTCGTCGGTCGTCGGGACCAGGCTGGTCTTTGTCAGTCCGGCCGGAGTCAGTCCCAGGTCGCTGCCGATCAGGTCAGTCATTTCGGCTCCTCACCCAAGCGCTCGTCGGTCATGCGTTCGCTCCCACACCAGTCGCCTCGCTCGCCGGGGCCTCGATGGTGGCCGCGGCCAGCCGGGCGAACTTGGCCTTCTCGATTTCCTTTTCGCCGAGCGTGCCCTCCAGCGCGGCGTCGATGATGCCCTCCACCTCGTCGGCGAGGAACGCCATGCCTTCCACCTTGGTCACCGACTGCACGTCGATGAGGTATTTACCACGCAGCAGCAGGGCGAGTTGTCCCAGGTTCATCTCCGGGACCACCACCGTGCGGTACCTGGCGAGCACTTCGCCGAGGTTGGCCGGGAACGGGTTGAGGTGACGCAGCTGTGCGTGCGCGACCTTGATGCCGTTGCGGCGCGCGCGCCTGCAGGCCTCACCGATCGGGCCGTAGCTGCTGCCCCATCCCAGCATCAGCAGCTCGGCCTCACCGCTGGGATCGTCGACCTCAAGATCGGGGACCGTGATCCCGGCGATCTTCTCGTTGCGCAGCCGCACCATCAGGTCATGGTTCTTGGGCTCGTAGGAGATGTTGCCCGAACCGTTGGCCGACTCCAGACCGCCGATCCGGTGCGCGAGGCCCGGGGTGCCCGGCACCGCGAACTGGCGGGCCAGCGTCTCCGGGTCGCGGGCGTAGGGCTGGAACGGCTCGCCTTCCTTGGCGAAGGTGTGCTCGATGGGTGCGTAGCCGCTCACGTCCGGGATCCGCCACGGCTCCGAGCCGTTGGCGATCGCGCCGTCGGACAGGATCATCACCGGCGTGTGGTAGTTGATCGCGATCCGGGCGGCCTCGACGGCGATGTCGAAGCAGTCCGACGGCGACCGCGGCGCCAGCACGGCCAGCGGGGACTCACCGTTGCGGCCGAACATCGCCTGCAGCAGGTCGGCCTGTTCGGTCTTGGTGGGCAGGCCCGTCGACGGCCCGCCGCGCTGGACGTCGATGACGATCAGCGGCAGCTCGGTCATCACCGCCAGGCCGATCGCCTCGGACTTGAGCGAGACACCGGGGCCGGACGTGCTCGTCACGCCCAGCGCACCGCCGTAGGACGCGCCGATGGCGGCGCCGATGCCGGCGATCTCGTCCTCGGCCTGGAAGGTCAGCACGTTGAAGTTCTTGTGTTTGGACAGCTCGTGCAGGATGTCCGACGCCGGGGTGATCGGGTAGGTGCCGAGCACCACCTGCAGGTCGGCGAGCTGACCGGCGGTGACGATGCCGTAGGCCAGCGCCGTGTTCCCCGAGATCTGGCGGTATTCGCCGGTCTGGAGCTTCGCCGGCGACACCTCGTACGTGGTGCCGAACGCCTCGGTGGTCTCGCCGTAGTTCCAGCCGGCCTTGAGCGCCAGCACGTTGGCCTCGGCGACGTCGGGCTTCCGGGCGAACTTCTCCCGGATGAAGGACTCGCTGTGCTCGAGCTCGCGCCCGTACATCCAGGACAGCAGGCCCAGCGCGAACATGTTCTTGGCGCGCTGACCGTCCTTCTTCGTCGCGCCGATGGACTCGACCGCCCCCAGCGTGAGCGTGGTCATCGGGACGGCCTGCACGACGTAATCCGAGAGCTCTTCACTCTCCAACGGATTGGCGTCGTACCCGACCTTGGCGAGGTTGCGCTTGGTGAACTCGTCGGAGTTCGCGATGATCAGGCCACCGCGGGGCAGATCGGAGACGTTGGCCTTGAGCGCGGCCGGGTTCATCGCGACGAGGACGTCGGGGCGGTCGCCCGCGGTGAGGATGTCGTAGTCGGCGATCTGGATCTGGAACGACGACACACCGGGCAGGGTGCCCTGGGGCGCACGGATCTCTGCCGGGTAGTTCGGTTGGGTGGCAAGGTCATTGCCGAACAGAGCGGCTTCGGAGGTGAACCGGTCGCCGGTGAGCTGCATACCGTCGCCGGAGTCGCCGGCGAATCGGATGACGACCTTCTCAAGCTTCTGCCGAGGCGCTCCGGTGACGTTGCCGGCCGCGTTGCCGTTCTCTCCCACTCGCCTGCCTTCCGTGTTCTCCCCGGGGTGCTGTCGGGGCCGCATCCGGCGAATTTTCGCCGAGCCGCAGGCGACGCAACGCGCCGCCAGCGGTTGTTCACCAAAAGTTTGGTGTCACTGTCAGTACCGATTATTGCACTTCTCTTAGGCGCACCTATACCGGGCGCGCGCGTGGCGTTTCGGCGACGTTCGACAGAATGCACTGTTCAGCGCTGCGTGGGCCGCTACAGTGAGACAAAAGTGTGTTATTCGTCACTTTCCCGGAGGCAACACCCGGCGGTTGAATTCTTAGAAAAAGTTACCAATCAGTAGCTACCAGCTAGCACTGGACGCTATCGCGCTATGGGTGCACGGGCAGGTTGTACGGCGTCACGACCTGGATCGGCACCGGCCGCACCGGTTCCACCGGCAAAGCTCCGCGCTCCTGGAGGATGAGCCGCAGCGCCAGCCGGGCGTCGGCGCGCAGATCGTTGTGCAGCACGGCCGAGATCCGGCCGTCCCTCAGCAACCGCCGGTTGTCGGCGTCCAGGTCGTGGGCGATGAACACCTTGCAGTCGCGGCCGATCTTCTCGAACGCCGCGACGGTCGCGACGTTCCCGCCGCCCACCGAGTACACCGCCTGGACACCGGGGTTGGCGGCCAGCGCGTCGAGCACCAGCCGTTCGTTGGTGGCGTCGATACCGTCGCTGTCGCTGACCTCCACAATCGTGCGCCCGCAGTTGCGCAGTGCCGACCGGAATCCGACCTCACGCTCACCTTCACCACGGAACACCGTGCGGCTCAATGTGATCAGCACATCCGCCGGCGCCTCGCCCAGCCACTGCTGCACGAGGTAGGCCGCCGTCACACCGGCCCCGTGGTTGTCGATACCCACGTAGCCACAGCGAGCGCTCGACGGCACGTCGGTCGTGTAGGTGACCACCGGTACCCCCGAGTCGACCAGTCGGTCGACGGCCTCGGCGACCGCGGGATCGTCCTGTGCCTTGAGCACGACGCCGTGACTGCCGCGGATCCTGCCGAGGGCCTCCACCATCTGCGCCGTCGACCCCGATTCCCACAGGTGGAAGCGGGCGCGCAGCATCGCGGGGGCGAAAGCGGGCAGTTCGGCCTCGACGGCGGCGCGGAACGCGTCGGAGAATCGCCGCGGTGTCTGCATGACCACGTCGATCAGGTAGCGCCGCCCGTTGAGTCGCAGCTGTGCCCGTTGCTTGTCGAGATCGGCGATCGCCTGGTTCACCTCGGCGACGGTGTTCTCGCGGACACCGGGGCGGTTGTGCAGGACGCGGTCCACGGTCGCCTCACTCAATCCGGACTGCTGGGCGATCTCACGGACCTTGTACCGGTGCGCCACTCATCGTCCTTCCACGAGTCCGCCTCTGTGAGGTGTTTTTGAGGGATTTCTGCCGTTGATTGCGGTGCCGATCACAGCAAGACTAAGCGGCGTGGCTGCACCCATCAACACCGAATCAGCGGCGTGGCTCGCAGATTCGGACTTCGATCTCGACGAGTTCCGCGCCCAGGTCGAGTGCGACACCGATCCGGCCGACTACCCGTTCGCCGATGACGTGCGCAGCAATGTTCTCGTCTACTCCGCGACGACGTTGGCGCGCGGGTCCGACCGCCGCGGGCTGCAGGCGGAGTTGATCCGCGCGCTGGACCGCGGACCCGGCGTTGTGGTGTTCACCGGGGCGTTCGACGCCGACGTGGTGGACCGCGCCAGTGAGGCGTTCTTCGCCATCATCGAGGCGCAGCGCAAGGCCGGGGAAGCCGGCGGCGACCATTTCGGCGCGCCGGGCGCCAACGACCGCATCTGGAACGCGGCGCAGAAACTGGCGCTGCACGACCCGCGGGTTTTCGCCGACTACTACGCCAACGACGCCCTCGCGATCATCTGCCAGGCCTGGCTGGGTCCGCGCTACCAGGTCACCTCACAGGTCAACGTCGTCAATCCCGGCGGCAAGGCTCAGGTCCCGCACCGCGACTATCACCTCGGCTTCGTCCCCGAGGAGCACCTGGCCGAATACCCGGCGCACATCCACCGCACGTCGCCGACGCTGACGTTGCAGGGCGCGGTGGCGCACTGCGACATGCCCGTCGACAGTGGACCGACCATGCTGCTGCCCCACTCGCAGCGGTTCACCGGCGGGTACGTCGCGTTCCACCGGCCCGGGTTCCTCGACTACTTCGCCTCCCACCACGTGCAGCTGCCGTTACGCAAGGGCGATGCCGTGTTCTTCAACCCGGCGCTGTATCACGCAGCGGGAGCGAATGTTTCCACCGACATACGGCGGATGGCGAACCTGATGCAGATCAGCTCGCCGTTCGGCCGGGCGATGGAGGCGATGGACCGCACCGCGATGGTGCGCGCCGTCTACCCCGTCCTGCGGGCGATGCAGGCCGCGGGCCGGCCACCGCGCGAGGTGGAGAACGTCGTCGTCGCCACCGCCGAGGGCTATGCCTTCCCCACCAATCTCGACAGCGATCAACCGGTCGGCAGCCTCGCTCCGCCCAGCCAGATCGACACCGTGCTCGACGCACTGGCCCGACACCTCACCGAGGAAGAACTCGACATCGCGCTTCGCGCGCAGAACGAACGGAGAATCCCATGACCACCCTCGGCCTGATCGGACTCGGCCGGATCGGCGCGTTCCACGCCGAAACGCTGACCAACCTTCCGGAAGTCTCCGGCCTGGTCGTCACCGACGAGCGACCGGAAGTGGTCAGTCAGCTCGCGACGAAATACGGTGCCACTCCGGCGAACTCGGTGCAGGAGCTGTTGGCCTCCGGTGTCGACGGGGTGATCGTCGCGGCGGCCACGCCGGCCCACGCCGAGCTGACGCTGGCCGCGGTGGAACGCGGTCTGCCCACGTTCTGCGAGAAGCCGATCGCGGCCACCGCCGCCGAGAGCGCCCGGGTGGGCGAGGTCATCACGCGCTCGGGGGTGCCGGTGCAGGTGGGCTACCAGCGCCGCTTCGACGCGGCGTTCGCCGCGGTCAAACATGCCGTGGACGACGGTTCGCTGGGCGCGTTGCACACCGTCCGCAGCACCACGATGGATCCCGCTCCCCCGCCGATGGATTACATCAAGGGCTCCGGCGGCATCTTCCGCGACTGCGCGGTGCATGACTTCGACGTGATCCGCTGGGTCACCGGGCAGAACGTCGTCGACGTGTACGCCACCGGCAGCGTGCAGGGCGACCCCCGGTTCGCCGAGTACGGCGACGTCGACACCGCGGCCGTCGTGGTGCGCTTCGACGGTGGCGCGTTGGGTGTGGTCTCGGCGGCGCGGTACAACGGGCGCGGCTACGACTGCCGGCTGGAGGTCCACGGTTTCGACGACACCGTGGTCGCGGGATGGGATCAGGGCGCTCCCGTACGCAATGCCGACCCCGATTTCTCCTCTCCCGGCGCATTCCCCGCCGGGCCGCCGCACCACTTCTTCATGGACAGATTCACCGAGGCGTTCCGCGCCGAGCTCAGGGCGTTCGTCGACGTCGTCGAGGGTGGGCCGATTCGCGGCGCCACGGTCGCCGACGCGGTGGAGGTCGCGTGGGTCGCGGAGGCCGCCACGGAATCCCTGCGCCGGGGCGTCCCGGTAACGATCGAGTCGGTTCGAAAGGAGACACAGCAGTGAAGATCGCGGGTGCGCCGATTTCGTGGGGGGTGTGCGAGGTACCCGGCTGGGGTTACCAGCTCGACTCGGACCGCGTACTGGCGGAGATGCGGCAGGCCGGGTTGACCGCGACCGAGCTGGGACCGGAGGGCTTCCTGCCCACCGACACCGGGGAACTCGTGAAGCTGCTCGACGGGTTCGGGCTCGCGTGCGTCGGTGGATTCGTGCCGGTGGTGCTGTACAAGGACGACCATGACCCGGCCGACGACCTCGCCGGACCGCTGGAGTCGCTGGTTGCGGCCGGAGCCGGGATTGTGGTGCTGGCGGCGGCGACCGGCCTTGACGGCTACGACGAACGGCCCGATCTCGACGAAAACCAGTGGGCCACACTCCTGTCCAACCTGGACCGACTGGCCGGTATCGTCGCCGCACGCGGTTTGACGGCGGTGCTGCATCCGCACGTCGGCACCATGGTGGAGACCCGCGCCGAGGTGGACCGCGTGCTGTCGGGATCCCACATCCCCCTGTGCCTGGACACCGGTCACCTGTTGATCGGCGGGACGGATCCGCTGGCGCTGACACGAGAGGTGCCCGGACGCATCAAGCACGCCCATCTCAAGGATGTCGACGCCGCACTGGCCGCGAAGGTGCAGTCGGGTGAGCTCAGCTACACACAGGCCGTGGCCGCGGGGATGTACGTGCCGCTGGGGTCCGGCGATGTCGACATCGCGGGCATCGTCAAGACGTTGGAGGACAACGGCTTCGACGGATGGTACGTGATGGAGCAGGACACCATCCTCGACGGTGAGCCCCGCGGCGCGGGTCCGCTCGCAGATGTCGTCGCCAGCGTCGCGTTCCTTCAGGGTGCTGCGTCCGGCGTGTCCGCGTGAGCCTGCGGATCGGGATCCTCGGTGCGTCCCGGATCGCCGCGTCGGCGATCGTCGAGCCGGCGCGGGAGCTCGGGCACCGGCTGATCGCCGTCGCAGCGCGTGATCCGGTGCGCGCCCAGGCTTTCGCCGACAAGTACGGTGTGGAGCGGGTGCTGGCCTCCTATCAGGACGTGGTGACCGACCCGCAGGTCGACATCGTCTACAACCCGCTTGCCAACGCGTTGCACGCACCGTGGAACCTGGCCGCGGTGGCGGCGGGAAAACCGGTACTGACCGAGAAGCCGTACGCACGTGACCGGGGCGAAGCAGCGCGCGTCGCCGCCGCGGCCGATGCCGCGGGCGTCACCGTGATGGAGGGATTCCACTACCTCTTCCACCCCGTCACGCAGCGGGCCCTTTCACTGGCCGGCGACGGCACGCTCGGTGAACTCACCCGCATCGAGGTCCGGATGGGCATGCCCGCACCACAATCCGACGATCCGCGGTGGTCACTGGAGCTCGCCGGCGGGGCGCTGATGGATCTCGGCTGCTACGGGTTGCACGTCATGCGCAGGTTCGGCACGCCCTCGGTGCTCGCGGCGACGGCCGTGCAACGCACCCCGGGAGTGGACGAGCGCTTCGACGCGGAGCTGGTGTTCCCCTCGGGCCTGACCGGTCTGACGACGAACTCGATGGTGGACGACGAGTATTCGTTCACGCTGCGGCTGATCGGTACCCGCGGAGAAGCGTTCGTGCACGACTTCATCAAGCCGCACGACGACGACAGGCTGACCCTGCACACGGAGGACGGCACCACCGTCGAGCGCCACGGCACGAGAACGTCGTACACCTATCAGCTGGAGGCGTTCACCGACCATGTCGAGCGCGGCACGCCGATTCCGCTCGACACCGCCGACGCGGTGGCCAACATGGCCCTGATCGACGAGGCCTACCGCGCGGCGGGCATGTCGCCGCGTTGACGCGCAGACGCAGGCCCCCGCACCACGCGCGGGGGCCTGCGCTGACCTGTACTACGCGGCGGATGAATCCGTCGAGTCGGCGTCACCGGCCGAGGTGTCGCTCGGCGTGCCCTCGTCCGCACCGGCATCGTCGGCCTCGGTGTCATCCGATGTCGGCGCGTCGTCTCCGTCGGCCGCCTCGTCAACCACCGGCTCGCCGTCGGTGACTTCGGCGTCGTCCTGAACCGCACCGTCTTCCGCAGAAGTGTCAGCAGGCTCTTCAGCCGGCGCTTCCTCAGCCGGCGCTTCCTCAGCCGGCGCCGTCGGCGTCTCTTCCGGCTCCGCCGCAGGGGCCTCCGTGGCCGAATCGACTTCGGTTGTCGCCGAATCCGTTTCGATGACCGAAACCATCACGGCCGCTGCGGGCTCGCCGATGGGCGAAGACACCTCGTCGAGAGCGCCCGCCACCCGCGCCGGGGCGTCCTCGGCGCCGAGCGCCGCCGCGACCGCGCGCGGGACCGTCACCAGAAGCGTCTGGAGCAGGCCTGCACTGAACGGATCGTCGCTGACGGTCAGAATCCCGGCGAAGAAGTTCCCTCCCTCGTCGGTGAATCCGTTGAGAGCCGCTCCGACGAGCTTGGCGGGGACGTTGATCACCGTCGTGATCGCATCGAGGACGTCGCCGGAGCCGAGAGCCTCGACGAAGTCCTGCACCGACGCGCCCAGAGCGCTGAAAGGGCCGAGGATGGGGCCCAACGCGGCCGTGATCAGCGGTACCGCTGTCGTCGGATTGAGCAGCGCGGCGACCGCGTCGGTGAAGTTCTGCGCCATCTTCACCGGGACCTCCAGGAGGCCGGACATCAGCAGGGGCAATCCGGCACCGACGATGATGGGTCCGGTGATCACCGTGGAGGCAAGGGTGGTGAAGGCCGCGCCGATGTCGCCCGCCTTGAACTGTGCGACCGCATCTCGGATGCCGGCCTGCAGACCGAAAGGATTGTCTGGCGAGGCGTACTCCACCAGGCCGTCGATGATCCCCTTGCCGGCCTCGCCGATGGTCTGGAGATAGCCGAACTGGTTCCGCAGGATCTGGTTCAGGACGGGAAACGGGTCCGAGAGGAGGTCCTCGCCCAGACCACCGATGTTGTTGATCGCTCCGGCGAACACTTCCGTCCACAGAGCAATCGGATTCGGCTGTGCGGTGAGCTGGACCGCCATCGACGAGACGGCCGGAACCGAGATGTCCGGTAACGACGGATGGACAGGAGTGAGTGCGATAGCACCCGCCCCCACCAAAGCGACACCGGTTGCCAGGGGCGATCTGACTGCAACGTGCATCAATGCTCCTTCGTTGTGACACGACTAACTGAACGGCGAGTAATTTACTCACGAGTAACTTGACATGTATGCGGTTTTCGTAAAGAAATTTCACGCAGCACGCGTAGGCGTCCAGCGCAGCAAAGTGTTTGCGAGCCAGCGTCTCGATCCGCTTACCCGCAGGTCACACTCCGGTAGTTCACAACAGCAAAGATTTGCGGACCGGAGATGCGGCGCCGTTCTGGCACAAACGTCTCACCGGCCGTTCCACCGCAGACTCCTGGTCATATCGACGTTGCCGCAGGTGGTATAGACCATTGCCCTCTTCCGTGGACAGGCGCTCAGAGCGCTTTGCTGGACGGGAGGCCACACACCGGAGCCGGTTCGGCAACGATTTCTGATCTTGATGCCGGCGGTGTCGGCCTACCGCTCCGCTGTAGTCGGCAAATCTGATGGCGGCGACCATCGATTCGGGACACGCCGATCGACGTGGCGACGCGGCGGCTCCGCGCCGCGAACCTCTGCCAGGCCTGCCGCGCGGCGGGGTGTCACCGTCTAACCGTCGACGGCGGGTGCGATGGCCAGTCGCACGTAGGCCGACGCCGCCTCGGCGCGGTTGGTGGCGTGCAGTTTCCGCAGAACCCGCTTGACATGGGACTTGACCGTGCCCGCCGAGATCACGAGTTCGTCGGCGATCTGCTGGTTGGTGCGCCCGGCGGCCATCAGGCGCAGCACCTCGACCTCACGGCGCGTCAGCATGCCCAGAACCCGAGTGTGGACCTCGGCCAGCGACTGCGCGGCAGCGCTGCGTTCGACTGGTTCGATCTTGCGCAGATCCAGATCGGCGTCCTGCAACGCGCGCGCCGCCTCGTCGGCCGATGCCAGGGCGCGCCGCACCTCGGCGTGCTGGCGCCGCATCCGCTCGAGAAGAACGGTGCGCTCGTAGGCGTAGCCGAAACCCTCGGCGAATGCCCACACGGTGTCGCGGTCGATCTCGTCGACCCTGCGCCCCGAGTAGAGCCGGTCGGCGTGCAGGAAGCCGATCACCTTGCCGGTCGGCATCACCGGTGCCGCAACATACGAGTGAGTCATCGAGAAGTCGACAATCGGCCTGTTGACGCGCGGATCGTTACGGGCGTCGTGCACGATCGCGGGCGAGCGACGGCGGATCATCTGGGTTTCAAGAAGCATGTGGTCCAACGGCGGAGCCACCGACTGCGCGAACGCGACCATCTTCTCTGCGCCCGCCCGGTCGTCGCCGAAGTACGCCGACTCCATGACCATCCGCCCTTCGTGGACACGAAAGAGCACCGCGCGGTCGAAGCCACACGATTCGACCAGTTCCCGCGGGGCGCGGTCGACGATCATCGCGACATCGTCGACCGCCCGCAGCTTGCTGAGCCCCTCCTGCACCTGCAAAAGCGCGAAGGTGCGTCTGCGCGCACCGTCCTCGATCAGGTCGCGTTCCAGCGATGCAAGGTCGAGCGCCGCGTCGAGTGCGTTGAGTGCCTCGTCGTCGCCGAGCGCCTCGAGCGCGTTGCGGACAATGCTCACCTTCGCGTCGACCGCTTCGCCCACGACCGCCATCGGGTCGTCGGTCGGGTCGACGTCGCAATCCCGGAACGTCTCGTGGTACCGGCGCGCCGCGTCGGACTCCACGGCTGGCCGCGACGACCACCCCGGGTGGTCGCCGTCGGCGAGGGCACCGATCTCCGGAATGCCGGGGCTGTCCGCGATGTCACCGATAGCAGTCACGGTGACAACTGTCCTCCCGCCGGAGGCCCGCCGCGGTGGATTACGTCAACAGAACGCAATTCACCTCGTACGGGGGCATGAGTCCTCTCCAACGGGGGATCGATTTGCTGCGCGGGCTGAAACAGGCTGATGACCATGTCATCGACCACTGCTTCGGCTCTCGAACTCCTGACCACGGCGTCCGGCATCGCCGATCCGTACCCGTTGTACAACCAACTCCGGCGCCTGTCCCCCGTTGCGGGCTACCGTGACTGGCCGCCGGGAACCATTCCCGGTGCCGACGAACCCGTGACCGCATGGGCGCTGTTCCGATACGACCAGGTCTTCGAAGCCGCCCGGGACAGCGCGACGTTCTCCTCCCGAGATCCATTGCAGGAAGCGTCGTCGGCGCCGAGCCTGATGCTCGTCAACACCGATCCGCCCAAGCACGAGATCGAACGCAAACTCGTCAGCCAGGCGTTCTCCCCGCGGCGGGTCAAACGCCTCGAGGGTTGGCTCGGCGAACTGGTGCCTCGCCTACTCGAGGATCTCGGCAGTGGCGAGGTCGACGTGATGGAATTCGCCGCCGAGGTCCCGACCCGCGCGATGGTGCGACTTCTCGGGTTGCCCGACGGTGACCACGTCCGGTTCAAGCGGTGGGCCAACGCGTTCATGCTGTCGTCGTCGCTGACACCGGACGAACGCATCGCGAGCAACGACGAGATGGTGGCAGCATTCGCGGGCCGGCTCACCGAGCACACAGCCCGGTTGGCCGAACAGGCGCCGACCGACGACGTCGAAGACGCCGAGGATCTCATCTCGGCGCTGCTGCGTGCCGAGGTCGGTGGCCAGCGACTCACTCCGGAGGAGATCGTGCGGTTCTGCGTCACGTTGGTGGTGGCAGGCAGTGAGACTACGACGTTCCTGATCGGGAACTTGTTGCACGCCATGGCACGCGACCCGGAGACCACCGCGCGGATGCGCGCTGATCGCGCGCTGCTCAACGTCTTCGTCGAGGAGACCATGCGACTCGACGGACCGCCGCAGCGACTCTTCCGCATTGCGACCCGCGATGTCGAGGTCGGGGGCAAGCTGATTCGCAAGGGCGAGTGGGTGGCGCTGTTCTTCGGTTCGGCCAATCGCGACCCCGACGTGTTCGCCGACCCCAACGTGCTGGATCTCGACCGGCCCAATATCCGCCAGCAGCTGTCGATGGGGCACGGTCTGCATTTCTGCCTCGGCGCCTCACTGGCCCGCCTTGAGGTGATGGCCGTGCTGAATGCGGTGCTCGACCGGTATCGCACGATCGCACTGACCGACGACCCCGGCACCAAACAGACCGCGAGCCTGCTGACCCACGCCTACGTCCGCCTCCCGCTGCATCTGTCATGACCGCCGCCACCAACGAGTTGCGCAATATCGAAGCGACGAAAGCCATTTACGCCGCGGTACCGGCGGGCGACCTCCAGACCGCCCTGGATCTGCTCGATCCGGACATCCGGATCACCTACTACGGCGTCGACGAGATCCCCTATGCCGGTGACTACCGCGGCATCGACGAAGCCGTGACGTTCTTCACCAGAGTCGGGCAGGCGATCGCCATCACCGAGATGGAGGCGTGGCAGTTCATCGCGCAGGGCGACGAGCTGGCGACGTGGGGCCGTCAGCGGTTCCGGCGGCTCGAGACGGGCCATGAATGGGAATCGGAGTTCGCGCACATCATCACGATGCGCGACGGGCGTTGGCTGCATTTCCGGGACTTCATGAATTCGGCTCTCACGCTGCAGGCGTTCACCCGTTGAGGGTCGCAGGCGACCGCGAGATCTGCATGGCCGCCGGGGTCTGCGTGATGACCGCCGACGCCGTCTTCGACCAGGACGACGACGGCATCGTGGTGCTTATCGCCGAACAGGTGCCCGCCGGCAGCGAGAGCGTCGCCCGCAACGCGGTGCGGATGTGCCCGTCGGGCGCGCTTCGCATCATTGCGGATTGACACGCAGCGGTCAGCTCCCCGGCGGCAGCAGCATCGTCTGCCAGGTCTGGCCCGCCGGCGCGCCCTGGGCCAGGTCTGCCTGGGTGTACGAGCGACCGTCGGGCCCGATGTAACTACCGGTCGCCGGGTCGTATTCGGCGGCGGCCAGCGCCGGCGGGGCAACTTGCGGTCCGGCTGCCGGCGGCAACTGCGGGACGGGCTGACCCGACGACGTGGCGTTCGGATCGCCCTTCCAGTTGAATCCGTCGTTGAGCGGTACGTAGATTTCGTCGCTCTCGCAGATGGCGACCGTGGGAGCACGTTTCCCCGGTCTGGTCGCACACGGGATGTTGTGTGCCCCGCGGACATTGAGCGGTGAATCCTGCGGAACCCGGCAATACAGGTCGCCGGGCGGACGCTCGGGCGCATCCTCGAAGACCGGCGAGCGTTGCTGCTGTGCCGGCAGGAACCCGGTGGTGCAGGGCGGGGGCAGGTTGATGTTCAGGTTGAAGCTCAGATACTGACCCTTGTAGTCCTGTTTGGTGTGCAGGTTCGCCACCAGGCCGGCCTGCTCCGCCGACACGACGGCGGGGAACAGCACAAGGAGTTGTTCGATGTTGTCGTGGTAGGTCACCGCAACCTGACCCACGCTCACCAGGTTGGCCAGCACGATGGGCAGGGTTGGTTTCACCCGGTCGACCAGTTGCCGCACGGCATCGGCCGACTCGCCCCCGTCGTCGATGACGCGGGCGAGGGTCTGGTCCTGCGTCTGCAGCTGCGTGGTCACCGTCGCCACCTGTGCCGCCCAGGCTTGAATCGCCTCCGAGGTGCGCGTCTGCGAATCCAGGACGGGCTGCGACTGGTCGATCAGCGTGATCAGGGGATCGAGGTGTCTGCGCGCCTCGATCGCGAGTTTCGTTGAGCTGTCGACGATCCGAGACAGCTCAGGGCCGAGACCACCCACGGCCGCATAGGACTCCTCGACTACCGTCTGGAGGTTGTCGCGCGGTATCGCCTGCAGGCCCACGTTCGCATCGGCCAGCAGGGTGTTGACGTTCGGCGGCACCGATGTGTCGGCCGGCGTGATGACGTCACCGTCCCGCAGCGGCCGGGCATCGCCGCTGCGCGGCAACAGCGCAACGTACTGCTCGCCGATCGCCGACTGGCTGTGTACCTCGGCCCGCAGATCGGACGGAACGTCGATGCCCGACTTCAGCGAAAGCACCGCGTCCACACCCCCCGGGGTCAGCCGCACGGCTTCGACGCGGCCCACCTCGGTGCCCCGGTAGGTGACGTTCCCTCCGCTGTAGAGGCCACCGGCCTGCGGCAGCTGCACGGTCACCGTGTAGCGCCCGACGCCGAAGAGCTTGGCCGGGAGCTTCATGAAGTGCACGCCCATGACGCCCATCGCCATCAGGGCGATCACTGCGAAGAGCGCGAGCTGGATCTTCATCCGCCTGTCGAGTCGCATCTACGGCCCCTGATCCCAGCGGTAGGGCACCGTCAAGGGGTTGGCCCGGGTGTAGGGGCTGGGGAACTGGCCGATCGTGCGCCCCCACTGCAGTTCCAGCTCGGTCAGGTCGCCCTCCCAACGGGTTCCGGTGAACATGCCCGCATCGATGCGGCTGAGCGTGAGGTCGGCGATCGCCGTCAGGTTCGCGTAATCACCGCGCTGCCATTTCTCGATCGTTTCGTTCGGGAACGGGAAGGTCGGGATGAGAGAGAGCGCCCGGGTCATACTCGGACCTGCATCGGCAAGCGACGCCAGCACGGGTCCGACATCGTTGAGCTCCTTGACCAGGTTGTCCTTCGTCTTGTTGACCGTGTCGACCGTGAGCGCGCTGAACTTGCCGAACTGGTCGGCGGTCTCGATGAGGTTCTGTCGCTCCCCGTCGAGCACGGCCAGGGCGTCGGGAATGGTCTGCAGGGCGTGGTCGAGCACCGGCCGTTGGGCGGCGAATTGTCCCACCAGATTGTTGAGGCTCTCGGTGGCGGCGATGATGTCACCGGTCTGGTCGTTGACGTTGCGCGCGAAGGTCTCCAACTGACCGATCAAGCTGCGCACGTCATGTTCCCGGCCGTCGAAGGCGGTGGAGAACGCCTCGGTGATGTCCTGCACCTGACCGAGCCCGCCCCCGTTGAGGACCATCGACAGCGCCGCCAGGGTCTGCTCTGTGCTCGGGAACGCACCTCCACTCGACAGCGGGATGAGCGAGCCGTCGTGTAGTCGCCCCACCGGCGCGGCCCCGGCGGGCGGCGACAACTCGATGTGTAATGACCCCAGGATGCTGGTCAGACCGATTGTGACCGTCGAGTTTTCGGGCAGGTTCACATCGGCGTTGAGGCGCATCGTCAGCAATGCGTGCCAGCCCTGGCGCTCGACCTTGGTCACCGTGCCGACGTTGACATCGCCGACACGGACCCGGGAATTCGGCTGGATGTTGTTGACGTCGGGCAGTTGCGCCTGTATCACGAACGAGCCGGGGCCGCCGCCCTCGGTGCCCGGCATCGGCAGCGAGTTCAAACCTTGCCAGTCGGCGCAACCGGACATCCCCATCACGACGGCAATCGTCGCGGCGCTCAACATGATCCGGCGCCGCCACGTTCGACTCATGACACACCTCCGCCCGCGGGCACCATCATTCCCTGCAGGCCGGCGTCCGGGTCGACCGCGACTGCTTGCGGTTGATCGGCGGGCGGGACGAAGTCGGGCCGTAGCCAGTCCTCGCTGTAGGTGACCTCGTTGGGCCTGGCTTGTGTTCCCACCAGGAGGTTCTCGCCGATCGGGGGGAAGTTGTACTGCCGGTTCTTGACGATGGGCGCAAGGTACTGCGCACACAGCTTCGCCGACTGCTCGGCGCCGTGCCGGGAGGCGGCCTGGATCGCACCGCAGATGAAGCTGATGGGGTTGGCGAAGTTGTTCACGGCGAGCGCGCCCGTCAGTGAGCCGTTGGCCGGCTCGAAGATGTTGTGGAAGTTCGCCACCGTCCCCGGGGCGATATGCAGCGTCTGTTTGAGATCGTCGAGGCTGTCGACCAGCGCGGTGCTGACGGAGGCCAGCGTGTCCGTGGCGGTGCCGATCGCTTCTCTGTTGTCGTCCGCGAACTCCTTGACGTCACCGATGACCCCGCCCAGATCCTGCACTGTGCGCGCGACCTTCTGTGGATCGTCGGCAATCAGCGACGTCACCGCCGCCATGTTCTGGTTGAGCTGCTCCAGGAGGTCGGCGCTGTCGTGCAGCGCCGACACCAGTGTCGACAGATTGGTGAAGGTGGTGAAGATGTCGTCGCTGTGATCCCCCAGTATCGCGAGGGCCTGGGACAGTTTGACGACGGTCTGGCGGATGTTCGCCCCCTGCCCTCGCAGGTTGTCGGCGGTGGTGTTGATGAACGCGCCAAGGGTGCTGACGCCCCCTGGCTCGGTCGGCCGAAGGAGTTTCGTCAAGCGCTGCAGTTGAACTCGCACGTCGTCCCATTCCACCGGAACGGCGGTGCGCTCCTGCCCGACGACCGTGCCGGTCGGCATCACCGGTCCCCCGGTGTAGGCGGGTGTCAGCTGGATCGCCCGACCCGTCACCAGCTGGGGGGACAAGATCACTGCCTTGGCATCGGCCGGGACGGGGTATCTGCGGTCCACCCAGAACGTGATCCTGGCCCGCGTGGGTTCCGGACGGATACTGTCGACCCGGCCCACGGGCACGCCGAGGATGCGTACGTCGTCGCCGGCGAAAAGCCCGTTGCTGTTCTCGAAATATGCTGTCACCCAGATTCTTTCGACATGGTCTGCGGCCCGGGCCGCGACCAGGAACCCGGCTGCCAGGGTGAGCACCAGCACAGCGGCCAGCGCGCCACGTGCTCGGCGCAGTCTCGCGCTCATCGTGGTCCCACCGGTTGGAGCGCCGGTGGTCCCGGCGGAGGACCGCCAGGCGCAGGCGCGGGCAACGGCTCGCGATACGGATAGCGCGGGTCGCCCGGCTTGCCGGTGATGGCGTCCGGCAGGTTCAGGTGCGGCTCGCCGCCCTGTCCGGTGCGGGGGTAGGGCACCGGCAGAGCGGGCGTGCCCGGCTGACCGGTCTGCGGGTCGGTCAGCTGCGACGGCGGCAACACATTCGGGTCCAGCCCCAGGTCGGAGAAGGCGGCATCCACGAACGGTTGGACGAACTGACCGGGCAGCAGGTTGGCCACGTACGCCTTGAAGAACGGCCCGGACGACAGCGACTCCCCCAGCGACATCGCGTACTTGTTGAGCAGTTTGACCGCCTCCTGGAGTCGCTCCTTGCGGTTGTCGACGATCGCCAGCACCCCGTTGAGCTTGTCCAGCGCCGGCCGCAGCTGTTGGCGGTTCTCGGCGATGAAACCCTTCAGCTGTTGTGCCGCAGCGGAAATGTTCACCCAGATCTGGTTGACCGCGTCGCTCTGCGTCCGCAACTGTGCAAGCAACGCGTTGGTGTCGGAGATGAGGCGGGCGACCTGATCGCTGCGGTGGGCCAGGACGCCGGTCGCCTTGGCCGCGTCGTCGAGTAGTTTGCGAAGCTGGGCATCGCGTTCGTTGAGGGTCTGGGCGAATCGCGCCACGCCCTGCACGGCGTCTCTCAGTTCCTCGGGAGTGTGGGCGAAGGCCTCCGAAACCGTGGACAGCGAGTCCGACAGTTGATCGGTGTCCAGCCCGCTGATGGTGTCCGCGAGATCGCCAAGCGCGTCGGGCAGTTGATAGGGCGACACCGTCCGGCTCATCGGGATCGGACCGTCGAGCCGCCCGCCGCCATGCGGTATCACCGCGAGCATCTTGGTTCCCAGCAGGCTCTTCGTCTTGATCCCGGCCTCTGTCAGCTCGCCCATCGTGATGTTCTTGTCGACGGTGAAGCGCACAAGCACCGCAGCACCGTCGAGTTCGATGTCCGACACCCTGCCCGCTGGGTAGCCGGATACCTCCACGGTGGCGCCGGTGAAGAGCCCACCCGCGTCGGCGAAGTAGGCAGAGTAGGAGTTGACCTGGTTGACCAGCGGGAGGTTCTGGTACTGCAGCGCGCCGACGACGACGGCGGAGACGGCGGCAGCGCCGACGATCCCGATCGCCAACGGGCTGCGCTCAGCGAACGATTTCATTTCGGTGCACACCTGCCCGAGTCCTGCCCGGCGATCTTCACGTACACCGGTTGACCACCTTTGCCGTTGAGCTTGAGCACGAGCTCGCAGAGGTAGAAGCTGAAGAAGTCGCCGTACATCCCCTGGCGTCCCAGCGCGCGGTACTTGTCCGGCAGTGTGTTGAGCAGGTTGTCGAGATAGACGTGGTCGGCCACGGCGATCCCGGCACTGCGGTCCGTCTCGTGCACCACTGTGGAGAACGGCTCGCGGGACTGGGCCAGAAGGTCTGCGACCGATCCCGCGGCAGCGTCGATGTAGGCCAGGCTGTTCGAGATGTCGACGCGGCGCTCGGCGAGCCCGTGCACCAGTTCCGACAGTGACGTCACCGCGAGGTCGAGGCGATCGGTCTGACCGCCCAGCGAGCCGAGCACCACATTGAGGTTGTCGACGACCTGACCGATCAGCATGTCCCGGTCGGCCAGAGTGTTGGTCACCGCCGCCGCCTGCTCGAGGAAGGAGCCGATGGTGGCGCCTTGGCCTTGAAGTGCCGAAATCAACTGGCCGCTCAGTGCATTCACCTGGTCCGCGTCGAGGGCCCGGAACAACGGCCGGAAGCCGCCGATAACCGAATCCAGGTCGAGAGCGGGCTGCGTTCGCGTCACCGGGATCGTCCCGCCGGCCGGCAGTGCGCGAAGCCCCCCGGCCCCTTCCTCCAGCGCCAGGTACCGCCCACCGATGACGTTGTCGTAGCGGATCGCCGCGCGGGTCCCATCGGTGACGACGACTGATTCGTCGGCGGAGAACTCGACGCGGACCGTGGAGTCGGCCTTGAACGAGATGTCCTCGATGTTGCCCACCTCGACCCCGGCGATCCGCACGAGGTCGTCACTCTTGAGTCCGGACACGTTGTCGAACTCGGCGAAATAGGTTCTGCCGTCGCCGAATCGGAACTGAGCGAACACCGTCAACAGCGCGAACGTCGCCAACGCACACACCGACAGGAAAACCAGCAGGCGCCACGCCGCGCCCTTGAAGTCGTCCTTCACGGTGCTGTCTCCTGTGGTCGGTGTGGTCGTGTCACGGGGCGGGTGCTGTGGGTGGCGCGGGTGGCGCGGGTGGCGCGAGCGCGGCGGGTGGCGCGGGTGGGGCGGGGGCCACTCCTGGGAACAGCGGTACACCGCCCGGGCCGTAGAGAGGTGCTCCGTAGGGCGGCGCCCCCGGGTATGGGATGGGCCCCGGCGCAGGACCGGGCAGGCACTGCCTGATACTCGGTGGCTCCGGATTCGCACGAGTCACCGGGAAGTAGTTCGCCCAACAGGGATGGCCGATACCGGGATTCGGCCGGATGTCCACCCCCCTGCCCCATCCGGTGTTCGTGATGAGCTGGCGGACCGGGAAGTTCTTGGTGGCGTCGGGCAGCGATCCGCACCCGGGCCGGCCGCCGGGACCGCCCTTTGCGGCGATGACGGGCAGGTTTTCGGGATACTTGTAGGGGTCGTTGCCGAACAGAAGGCCGACGTCGAGTTCGATCGAGCGTCCGTTGCGCCCACCCCAGACATCGAAACCCCCGTTGTCGAGGAACCAGGTCGTCCCCTGCAGCCAGCAGGTGTACACCGGGCTGTACTTGTGCAGCAGGCCGGTCGTCGGTTCGAGCGTGCTGACCAGTCCGACTAGGCTGTCTTTGCTGGACCCAAGCAGCTCGGTTCCTGACCGCGTCAGACCAATTGTGTTGAGCAGCAGCGCATCCAATTCGTCGGCGTGGTCGACCACGGTGGCGCTGGTCGTGCTCGCACCGTCCAGGATCGTGATGATGTCGGAGGCGACGGTGGCGTAGGTGTCGTTGAAGTCCTTGAACGAGCGCCAGTCCTGCCGGATCGTCTCGTTGCGTTCGTTGAGCGCGGTGAGGACCACGTTCAGGTCGGTGGCAGCCTGTCCCATCCGCTCGCCTTTGCCCCGAACCCCGTCTGCCACAGCGGTCAGCACCGCGTTGAGCTTCGCCGGGTCGATCATCTGCAGGAGCTCGGACAGGTTCTCGAAGATGGTGTTGACCTCGGTGCTGACGTTGGTGGACCGCAACACCGCACCGGCGGCAAGCCGGTCCGGGCTCGGGTCGGCCGGATACACGAGGTCGACGAACTTCGCACCGAAGGCGGTGGTGGCCTGGATCTGTGCCTGCACATTGGCCGGAATGAACTGGATCTGGTCGGGGTAGATGGCCAGTTCCAGTCTGGCTGGGCCGTCGCCGCCGCTGATGTTCTTGACCCGTCCGACCTCGACGCCGCGCAGTTTGACCTTGGCACCGGTCTCCATCACCAGCCCGGACCGGTCCGACGTCAAAGAGACCGGCACATAGGCGCGGAACCTACCGTTGTAGACCCCGGCCGTGACCACGAGGAAGACAGCGACCATCACCAGAAGGATCGCGGTCCACCAGGCGTTGTGGATACGGGGTCCACCCGGGCGCGGCTGCACGGTCAACCCGCGAGGTTGAAGTTGCCGGACTGACCGTAGACGGCCAGCGAGATCATCACGATCTCCACCGACGCGACGACCATCGAGGTACGAACTGCCCGTCCCACCGCCTCGCCGACGCCGGCGGGGCCACCCGAGGCCGTGAAGCCGTAGTAGGTGTGCACGAGCATGATGACCACCGTCATGGCCACGCACTGAAAGAACGACCAGATGAGGTCGGTGGGGCTCAGGAACGTGCCGAAGTAGTGGTCGTAAACGCCCGACCCCTGTCCGTAGATCACCGTCGTACCGAAACGGGCGGCCAGGAAGGCCATCATCACCGCTACGCAGTAGAGCGGGATCACCACGATCACGCCGGCCAGAACGCGGGTGGCGGCAAGGTAGGTGACGCTGCGGATGCCGATCACCTCCAAGGCGTCGATCTCCTCGTTGATCCGCATCGCACCCAGCTGGGCAGTCGCCGCGGCGCCGATCGTGGCGGACAATGCCACCGAGGTGGTCCCCGGTACGATCAACCGCACGTTGAAGAACGCCGAGGCGAACCCGGTGAGGGCCTCGAATCCCACCGACGCCAACTGGTTGTATCCCTGCACCGCAACCAGGGCGCCCGTCGTCATGGTCAGGAAGCCCACGATCGCAACGGTGCCGCCGACCACGACCAGCGCTCCGCTGCCGAGACCCATCTGGGCGATCAACCGCAACAACTCGGTCCGATAGTGCACGACCGCGTCCGGAACCGCGGCCAGTGTCTCGGCGTAGAAGCGCATCTGGGCGCCGATGCGGTTCCACCCCGCGGCGAAGTCGTCGACAAGAATGTGCAGCCGTCCCAACGGCTTGCTCGGCGCGCTGGCGCTCATCCGGTCACCTCACGACACCGTGAACTGAATACCGACCGCGGTCACGATCACGTTGATCGCGAAGAGCACCATGAAGGTGAAGACCACTGTCTCGTTGACGGCGTTGCCCACCCCGGC
>Ga0172382_10003086_pt1 | contig 26751 bp, 23 predicted proteins | sample Leawel138RmetaG_FD_122245 | JGI IMG/M metagenome (GOLD analysis project Ga0172382, IMG submission 122245) | Leachate microbial communities from a municipal landfill in Southern Ontario, Canada - Leachate well 138R metaG | ecosystem: Engineered > Solid waste > Landfill > Unclassified | place...
CCGATCTTCGGCAACGACGTGGGCTTCTACATCTTCTCTCTGCCTTTCTGGTCGTTCGTCCACTCTCGCCTGCTGGGCGCTCTCTTCCTGTGCGCGATGATGGCGGCGGTGGGCTACGGCGCGTCGCTAGCGCCCAGAAGCCGCGATCCGAGAGACATCCGGGTGCCGAAGAGCGTGCGCTCTCACCTCACCGTGCTGGCCTCGATCGGGGCTCTGCTGTGGGGGCTGGGCTACGCGCTCGATCGCTACGCGATACTCTTCTCTCCGACGGGAGTGGTCTTCGGCGCGGGGTACACGGACGTGCACGCGGGGCTGCTGGCGCTGAACGTGCTGGCCGCGGGCTCGATACTGATCTCCATCGCCCTGCTCTTCACACTGTTCAGGGGAAGCTGGAAGCTGCCCCTGTGGCTGCTAGGCATTCTGGTGGCGTCGAGCGTCGTTCTGCGTGGGGCCTACCCGATGATAGTGCAGAAGTACATAGTGGAGCCGAACGAGTTCGACAGGGAGAAGCGCTTCATCGAACACAACATAGAGGCCACACTGCGCGCCTACAATCTGCACGAGGCCGAGCTGCGCACGATAGTGCCCGACGAGGCCATCTCGTGGCGCGACGTGGAGGAGAATCGCGACACGATTGACAACATCCGCCTGTGGGATCACGAGCCGCTGCTGCGCAGCTACAAGCAGCTTCAGGAGATACGCACATACTACGACTTCTCGAACGTCGACATAGACAGATACACCATCCCCTCGCCCGACGGAGGGACTCAGTACCGCCAGGTGATGCTGGCCGCGCGCGAGCTCGACCTGACCGGGATGCAGAACCGGACGTGGATCAACACACGTCTTGAGTTCACACACGGCTACGGCATAGTGATGAACCCGGTGAACGAGGTCGCCGGAAGCGGGCTGCCCCGCCTGTGGGTGCGCGACCTGCCGCCTGTCAGCGAGATCTCGCTGCCGATCGACCGGCCGCAGATCTACTTCGGCGAGAAGCCAAGCACGTATATATTCGTCCGCACCACCGTGCAGGAGTTCGACTATCCGATGGGAGACTCGAACGCCCGTACATTCTACGACGGCGAGGGGGGCGTGCCGATGGGCACGTTCATGAGGCGACTGCTCTTCTCGCTGAAGTTCGCGGATATAAAGATTCTCTTCTCGGACGTTTTCACCCCGGAGAGCCGCGTGCTCTTCCACCAGAACATCCGGGACAGGCTGACGCGCATAGCGCCATTCCTGTACTTCGAGGGCGACCCCTATCTGGTGGTGTCCGAAGGCAGGCTGGTGTGGATGATGGACGGCTACACGGTCGCGAGCAGCTACCCCTACTCCCAGCCGGTCACACTGGGGCGGGGGCGCACGGTCAACTACATCAGGAACAGCGTGAAGGCGACGGTCGACGCCTACGACGGCACCATGAACTTCTACACCGCCGACCCGGACGACCCGGTGCTGCGCGCATGGAGCGGCATCTTCAAAGGGGTGTTCAGGTCGTTCGCGGAGATGGGCGAGGAGCTGAGGGCGCATCTGCGCTACCCGCAGGATCTGTTCAATATCCAGAGCGAGATCTACCGCACCTACCACATGACCGACGCGAACACGTTCTACAACAAGGAGGACGTGTGGGACAGGATGGGCACAGGCGAATCGCGCTCGTCCGCGCCCGAGGCCTACTACGTGAACATGCGACTGGCGAACTCCGACAGGGCCGAGTTCGCTCTGATATCCCCCTTCATGCCGGTGAGCAGGAACAATATGATCGCCTGGATGGCAGGCAGGTCGGACGGGGATAACTACGGGCAGCTTCTGGTCTACCAGTACCCGAAGCAGACACTGATCTACGGCCCGGCGCAGGTGGAGGCCCTGACCAACCAGAACAGCGAGATATCGACCCAGCTTTCGCTGTGGAGCTCGCGGGGCACGGCGGTGATAAGGGGTAATATGACCGTGGTGCCGGTGGGGAACGGCCTGCTGTACGTTCAGCCGCTGTACCTCCGGGCCGAGAACAGCGAGCTGCCTGAGCTTCGCCGCGTGATAACGTCCACGGGCGGCAGAGTCGTCTGGGGGGAGACGCTGGATGACTCACTGAAACGACTGCTGTCGCAGCCTGTAACCGACCGCCCGACAGCGCCGGAGTCGGAGGCCGAGAGGCCCGGAGTCCCGACGGAGGAGGCACGCTCCGATGACGGGACTCTGACGAACCTGGCGACGGAGGCCATGAGGCGCTGGAGCTCCTCGCAGGAGGCCCTGCGCAGGGGCGACTGGGAGGCGTACGGCAGAGAGATGAGCGCGCTTGAGCTGCTTCTGCGCGAGATGACCGGGGAGCGCTAGAGTCCTAATTGCGCGAATAGAGATCCGGCATCGTTTTTCGATAGTGTATAATGGTTCGACCCTTCGGTTCCTCCAGCCGTAGGGTCGAAGCTTTTTTTCGGGAGGACCGCTTATGACGGATATAACAAGGTCTTTACGGCGCGGGGTGGCGTCGACAATTCTGCTGGCTGCGACGGTTTTTGTGGCCGTGGCGGCAGGCGGCGACAGGCTGCACGACTTCATCCTGTCGCGGGCTATCTTCAGCCCGGCGCAGAACAGTGCGGCCGGAGTATGGTCTCTGGACCCGGAGATGGTGGAGCTGCTGCAGAGGGGAGGAGAGGTCCTTCCCGCTCCTGTGCGGGAGGTCGCCGAGTCGTTCGCGGACGCGGGGCGTGTGGCCGCCGCCCTGTTCGAGACGACGGCGGAGAATATACGAAGCCTGGCGCTGTTCATCACGGAGCAGAACCCGGATATCCCGATGGAGACGGCCCTGATTCAGGCGGCGGCCTTCTGGAAGTACTCGATCAAGTACGAGGCGCCGATCGACCTCATCGTGGCGGTGGCGCAGACGGAGAGCCGCTTCGACCCGGAGGCGCGCAGCGGTGCGGGGGCTGCGGGAGTGATGCAGGTGGTGTGGAAGGTCCACTCCGGCCTGCTGCTGGCGAACGGAATCCTGGAGGAGGGGCAGCTGTACGACCCCGACCTCGGCATAGCGGCGGGGAGCCTGCTGCTGTCGAGGTACCTTCGGGCGGACGGCGACACCCTGACCGCGCTGGGGCGCTACTACGGAGGGCCGCCGGAGGTCTACTGGAAGAGGGTGTCGCGAAACCTGGAGAGGCTGCGCAAGGCGAACATAGTCGCCCCGGGCGAGCTGTAGCGTCATCCCTTGACGGCGATCATCCAGATGCCCGCGAGTATGGCGGCCATGCCTGCCAGCCTCCATGCGTTGACCTGCTCGGAGAAGACGAGGGTCGAGACGGCCAGTATCAGGAGGAAGACCATGCCGGACATCAACGGGTAGGCCATTGAGAGGTCGGTCCTCGTGAGGGCGGCGCTCAGGAAGATGAACGAGACGCCGAAGCAGCCGACCCCGGCCACGGCCCACGGGTTGAAGACTATTGCGACGACCGCCCGCACCGCGCCGCCGTCCAGCAGGTCAGTCCTGTGGCCGAAGGCGTGCTTCATCAGAGTATTCGCCATAGCGTTGAAGAACGCCGATCCTGTGAGAAGTAGCATAGATAGCCTGTCCAAGCCGCTCACCCTTTCGATGTTGACCGTTCATGAAAAGAAGTATACACTCTCCCGCGAAGTACCACAAATACCGCCGCTTCATGTAGAATTGTGGGGCTGATTTTTTACCGAGAGGTCGATTGGATGAATTACTCCCGTTCTTCGCTATTGAAATACTCTCTGCTCGTGCTGGGGCTGCTGTTCGTCTACTTCAACGGCCTGGGGGCGTACGGGCTGCTGGAGCCGGACGAGGGCAGGTACTCGGAGATCCCCCGCGAGATGATCGAGACGGGGGATTTCGTCACGCCCCGACTGAACTACGTCAAGTACTTCGAGAAGCCCGCTCTGCACTACTGGCTGACCGCCGCGTCTTTGAGGGTCTTCGGGGAGACGGAGTTCGCCGGGCGATTCTGGCCGGCATCTCTGGCTCTGGGAAGCTTGGCGGTCGTATGGGTGGTTGCGCGGCGAATGTACGGCGAGCGAGAGGCGTTCTTCTCCTCGCTGGTGCTGGGCGCGAGCCTGCTGCACTTCGCCATCGGGCGCATCAATATTATCGATATGACACTGTCGTTCTTTATGACACTCTCGTTCGCGGGTCTGTGGTTCGCGATTAAGCCGGACGGACCCTCCCGCCGAGGGGCGGTGCTGCTCTTTTACGCGGGGATGGCTCTTGCGGTGCTGTCGAAGGGGCTGATCGGAGTGGTGCTGCCCGGCGGCGTGCTGGCAGCCTATTCGCTCCTAACCCGCGACCTCTCCCCGCTTAAAAAAGTGCTGGACAGGCGCGGGATAGCGCTATTTTTCATTATCACCGTCCCGTGGTTTTTCGAGGTCTGCCGCAGAAATACGGACTTCTTCTACTTCTTCTTCATACAGGAGCACTTTTTGCGCTACGCCACGACGATGCACAACAGGTACGGTTCGGTCTGGTACTTCATCCCCATCCTGATAGTCGGCTTTTTCCCGTGGGCGGGGCTGCTTCCCGGCGCACTCCTCTCGACCCTTCCGAGGCCGCTGCGCGACTTCGGCCGCGAGAAGAGGGAGGAGCTCTTCCTTCTTCTGTGGTTCGGGGTGATATTCGTCTTCTTCTCCATCTCCAGCTCGAAGCTCATCCCGTACATCGTCCCGGCGCTGCCGCCGATGGCGATCCTGATGGGGAGCTACCTGGCCCGCTGTCTGGGCACGGAGGACGTCCGGCACACCGGGCGCTTTCTGCTGTGGAACTCGCTGCTGATCGTCCCCCTGATAGCCGCTCTTGTCGTCTACCCGTTCACGAACAGCCGGGAGCCTGCCGGGCTGCTGCTCCCCTACACCCTGCCTGTGGCTGCTGTGCTGACTATCTTCGTCTATCTGCAGTGGCGACTCTTCTCCCGCAGGAAGTTCAGGGAGCTGGCCGCCACACTCTGCTTCATGTCGCTGTTGACCATCTTCACCTTCGGCAGGGCCTTCCTTCTGTACGACACACTGCTCAGCGCGCGAACCCTGGCGAAGCGGATCGACGAGATTCGCGCCCCCGGCGACGTGATAGCCCAGTTCGCCGACTACGACCAGGGGCTTCCCTTCTACCTGAGGCAGAGGATAGTGCTGGTCGACTGGCTGGGGGAGCTTGAGTTCGGCGCAAGCCAGGAGACGGATCCCTCTTGGTTCCTGGACGGCGCGGGGCTGGCGGCCCTTTGGAGGGGAGAGGAGCGCGTCATCCTGATAATGGACAGAGACCGCAGGGAGTATGCGGCGGAGCGGATGGGGATGCCCCTGCCGGAGCCGATCGTGGAGAGGGGCGACCACCTTGTCTTCATCAACAAGTGGTAGTCATATCAAGGAGGATTCAATGTCCGAAAAGTGCGTTATATCGGTCGTAGTGCCGGTCTACAACGAGGAGGAGTCACTGCCGCACCTGTGCCCGAGGCTGATCGGGGCACTTGACGGAATGAAGCGCCCTTACGAGATTATCTTCGTCAACGACGGCAGCAGGGACTCCTCTCTGAGGCTTCTTCTCGAATGCCGCGAGGCGAACCCCGAGAGGGTGCGGGTCATCGACTTCAACGGCAACTTCGGCCAGCACATGGCGATAATGGCCGGGTTCGACCACTCGCGGGGAGATATTATAGTCACCCTTGACGCGGATCTGCAGAACCCGCCGGAGGAGATACCCCGCCTGGTCGAGGAGATAGACAGGGGTCACGACGTGGTCGGCACTATACGGCAGAACAGGCAGGACCCGTGGTTCCGCAAGGCCGCCTCGCGCATGGTGAACTCGATATCCAACAGGATTACAGGGCTGAGGCTGAGCGACTACGGCTGTATGCTGCGGGCGTACAGGCGCGATGTGGTGGACATAATCAACCGAAGCTTCGAGAGCACTGTCTTCATCCCTGCGCTGGCGCAGAAGTTCGCGGTGAACCCGGTGGAGATACCGGTGGCTCACTCGGAGCGGGAGCACGGGACGTCGAAGTACAGCATATTCCGCCTGATACGGCTGAACTTCGATCTGATGACGGGCTTCTCTCTCTTTCCGCTTCAGGCGGTGACGATGATAGGCCTGCTGGTCTCGGCTCTGAGCTTCGCCTTCGCTGTCTTCCTGATGCTGCGGAGGCTGATCGTGGGGCCGGAGGCGGAGGGTGTCTTCACTCTGCTGAACATCAACTTCTTCCTTATGGGGATTACGATGTCCTGCGTCGGCATCACAGGCGAGTACATCGGGCGCATCTACCAGGAGGTGAGAAAGCGACCTCGATACGTCATCCGCAGGGAGTGGGACAGTGATTGACCTGTCGGCGGTCGTCTTCGCCTACAGCGAGGTCGGGCACGTCTGCCTTACGGAGCTGCTGAGGCAGGGGGCCGACGTTCGCGCTCTCTTCACGCACGAGGACGACCCGGGGGAGACTATGTGGTTCCCCTCCGTCGCGGAGCTCGCGCGCGGGGCCGGAATCCCCGTCCTAACGCCCGAGATTCTGGGCGACGAGGAGTACGAGCTGGTGCGCGGGCTGGTGCCTGACGCTCTCTTCTCCTTCTACTACCGGAACATGATACCGGAGCGCTTTCTGGCCCTGCCGTCCGGGGGGGCGTTCAATATGCACGGCTCTCTGCTGCCCCGATACCGCGGCAGGGCCTGCGTCAACTGGGCGGTCCTTCGGGGGGAGACGGAGACAGGCGCTACCCTTCACCACATGGTAAGGCGCGCAGACGCCGGGGACATAGTCGACAGGGAGAGCGTGCCGATACTGCGCGACGACACGGCGCTCGACGTCACTCGCAGGGTGGCGGGGGCGGCCCGCGTGATTCTTGAGCGAACACTGCCACTGATCGCAAGCGGCACGGCGCCGCGAACGCCCCAGGACGAGGAGAGGGCGACGTACTTCGGACGCAGGAGGCCCGAGGACGGGCGAATTGACTGGAGCGAGGGCGCGATGAGCATCCACAATCTGGTCCGGGCGGTTACCCGCCCATTTCCGGGGGCGTTCACCAGCCACAGGGGGGCGAAGCTGTTCATCTGGAGGTCGTCCGTCGAGGGGCCGCTGGCACCGGATGAGTGCGCTACGCCGACGGGGACCGTCCTGTCGATCGAGCCGGTGCGCGTGGCGACCGGGCTGGGTATACTGGTGATAGAGGAGCTTGAGTTCGAAAGCGCTCCGGCGCAGGGGGACGAAATACGCGCGGGGGACAGGCTTGGGTGCCTGTCTTCCGGGACTTTTTAGGAGGACTCTAAATGAAAACTCTAATACTGGGGGCCAACGGCTTCATCGGCTCCCATCTCATCCAGGGCATACTGGACGGCACGGACTGGAGCGTGAACGCCTTCGACCTCGACGGCGCAAACCTCGAACATCACCGGGACAGCCCGAGGTTCTCCTTCACCCGCGGGGACATCTTCACTGACGATGATTGGCTGAGGAGTGCCGTCGCCGAGGCGGACGTCGTGCTGCCTCTTGCCGGCATCGCCAAGCCCTCTTACTATCTCAGCAAGCCCCTGTGGACCTTCGAGCTCGACTTCGAGCAGAATCTGAAGATAGTCCGCATGTGCGTGGAGGCTGACAGAAGGGTGGTCTTCCCCTCGACGTCGGAGGTCTACGGGATGAGCTCCGACGCCGTGCTGAAGGAGGACGAGAGCCCGCTGATAGTCGGCCCGATAAACAGGATGCGCTGGATATACAGCTGCGGCAAGCAGATGATGGACAGGGTGATCGCCGCCTACGGTCAGGAGCGGGGGCTGCGATACACTCTCTTCCGCCCGTTCAACTGGATTGGCCCTCGGCTTGATACATTCAAGGACGCGGAGGAGCGCACGGCCCGCTCGATCACGCAGATGGTGCACGATGTGCTCACCGGGAGGGGCATCACGCTGGTGAACGGCGGCGAGCAGCAGCGGAGTTTCACGCACATCTCGGACGGCATCGCGGCCCTGCTGGCTATCCTGCGCGACGAGAGGGCGAGCGACGGCAGGATATTCAACATCGGCAATCCGGCCAACAACGCCTCGATAAAGGAGCTTGCCCGCATAGTCATCGAGGTGATGAAGGAGATCCCCGCCTTCCGCGAGGCCGCGGAAAAGGCCACGGTGACCGTGACGCCGGCCGAGGAGTACTACGGCAACGGCTACGACGACATGAAGAACCGCGTGCCGTCGATCGAGGCCATCGGAAGCGCCCTGGGATGGAGGCCGATCGTCCCGCTGCGCGAGGCCGTGGCCATGACGGTCGCCAGCTATCAATAGTTTTGCGGAGGGCCTTGAGATGAAAGATAGAGTGCTGGTGATAAAGACCGACGTCGACACGCTGAAGGGCTACCGCGAGGGCGTGCCGCGCCTGCTGGAGATTTTCAGGACGAGGAAGATGCGCGCATCGTTCTTCTTCTCCTTCGGGCCGGACAACTCCGGCAAGGCGATACGCCGCGCACTTAAGAAAGGCTTCATCCAGAAGATGATCAGGACAGGCGCGCCCTCGACCTACGGCCTGCGGACAATGCTTTACGGCACACTGCTGCCCGCGCCGAAGATAGTGGGGAGCGAGCCGGGGATCTTCATCAGGGCGGTCCACGAGGGGCACGACTGCGGCATTCACTGCTGGGATCACGTCGACTGGCACGACAACCTGCACAGGATGAGCGAAGAGGAGATAGGGGCGGCCTTCAAGAAGTCGATGGAGCTCTTCGAGCACCACACGGGAAGGCCGGCCAAGAGCTGCGCCGCTCCCGGCTGGCAGGTGACGCCCGCGAGCCTCGCGGTGCAGGACGGACTCGGCTTCGACTACTGCAGCGACACGAGGGGCCTCGGCGGCCCTTTCCGCCCGCTCATGGAGGGGCGCGAGTTCAAAACCATTCAGATACCCACCACCCTGCCGACCCTGGACGAGCTGATGGGGACGATTCCGGCGGAGGAGATAAACGACCGCTATATGGAGCTGCTGCAGCCCGGACTGAACGTCCACACCATACACGCGGAGATGGAGGGGCGTTCACAGAGCGCCCTCTTCGAGGAGCTGCTGGAGCGTTGCACGCGGCAGGGAGTCACCTTCAGGACGCTTGACGACGTCGCGCTGGAGACCTCGGTCAGAGGGACGGCCATCCCGGTCCGCGAGGTAGCGCCGGGCGAGATCCCCGGCCGCTGGGGAACGGTGGCAGTGCAGAGCTGCGAGGAGGGACCTTGAACTTGCATTTACATGATCTGTATTCGGATCGAATGGGATCATCGTCACCACAAGGAGACTGTAACACAATACGGTTTTTCAACCGCCGCCAACCTGCTTGAAGATTTCTGGGAGGACGTAAGAAGAGTTATTGGACGATGGAGGTAGAAGAATGGATTATTCCGATAGAATAAAGAAATATGGTGTGATGTCAACGGAGGACTTTCGCCAAATGACATTGGACATAGCTGCGGGGAAATACCGTCCCTCGCCCGATGCCCCGAGAATAATCTTCGGATCACACAAAAGTCTCGCAGACTACGCCAAGGAGGAGGCAAAGAAGGAGAAATCGCCGATATCAGCGCAGTAATATATTTGTCCGAGTCTGCCCCGTACGTCCCAAGCGAACGCGAGGGATCCAAACTGCGAGCCAGACCAGCTCCAGATCTCTCGCATCCGCTCGGGATGACGAAAGCCCGCTCGATCTCGCTTCTACTCCCTCATCCGGTACACCACCACAAAATAGCTTGTGCCGCCGCTTTTTTTGGCCTCCTCGGCGTCGTAGTCGAAGGAGGAGGAGCGGGCGGCTATCATGGGCGACGCGCCCAGCTCCCTCTGAAGGGTCATCTGGATGTAGAGGGCGCCCCGCGAGTCTATGTGGGACGGCTGGCGCAGGGCGAGCGCTAGCTCGGGGTCGCGCGACATGATGACGGCCTGGCTCTCGTCGTCGTGAAGCGCCGTCTCCTCGCGGCCCAGGTAGTGCGAGAAGTCGGTGCTCTGGATGATTAAGGCGCGTCCGCCCGATATGGACGCCAGCGCGTAGGCCATGGCGCGCCACTCCTCCCTTCCCGATCTTATCCCTATAGCCACAGGCAGGACGGGCACTCCGAGGAAGTGCCTTGCCACGAAGGGGAGCAGGACCTGGACGCCGTGCTCGTGAGAGAAGAGGTTCGACTCGCTCACCAGGGCGCTCTGCTTCAGCTGCTCCGCGCCCTCCCTGTCGAGCGGCACATCCCCGAGGGGCGTCATGAAGTCCCGCCCCGGCACGGAGAAGAGCGTCCTTCCCCTGCGGTAGTGATCGGGAGTGAGTATGACTATCCTGTCGTACTCGCCCTCTCGCACGAGGGCGAAGCCTTTGGCTACGAGGTCCGCCGCCAGCAGGTGGTGGGGGACGATAAGCCCGGTCACCCGACCTCCGGCGGCCGAGGGAGTGGCGGAGGCGGCCTCTATCGCGTCCCTGAAGAGCCGCCCCGGGTAGAGGGATGGGAAGGGGCGGTCTGTGTTAAAAACGGCCTCCCCCCCGAATGCAGCAAAGGGGGAGGAGGCCGTGATGATCAGGCAGAGGCAGAGGACGGCCCTTTTACGGGCGCAGGCCGTCATACCAGAAGTTCTTCTCCGGCAGGGGCAAGCGCTCTTCCTTCAGCACCTCGCCGAAGTCTCCGTACCTGTCGTAGACCCGATTTTTCCAGACGCTGTCGGTCATCCTGCGCCCGTGCGAAGCGGTGAACTCCCTGTGGTCGAAGGCCATCCCTATCAGTACCCTGGGTGTGTCCTCGTTGGCTACCAGGGCTAGCATGATGCACGGCTCCGCTACGGACTGGTATAGTATCGCCGGGTCGCCTATGGCCGTCGGATCGAGGTTCACCGTCTGGATATCGACTATCAGAGCCGACCGGAACATTTCGGGAGTGGGGATTCCGCCGTATCCGTCGGCGGAAGCGGCCATGTAGTCAAGGTGAAGCAGCCGGATGAACTCGTACTCCTCCTCGGTGAGCTTCTTGCTCTGGAGCTGCTTCGCGGCAAGCTCCACGCAGCGGGAAACCATTTCACGGAACATCGTCAGTGCGCCGTACTCCTCAAGGTCGTTCGGGAAGAGCTCATTCGCCTCGAAGCCGTCGGAGATGTAGTCGACGACGCGCAGAAGCTCGCTCCAGAAGGGCATGTTCGGCTCTATCAGCCCCATCGGCAGGGGCTTTGGAGGCTCGTCTTCCCATCCGTCGCCCATCTCGGCGTAGTTGGGCTTCTCGTACAGGATGGTGTCGTGGCGAAGCTCCGTGTACGACCCCAGCTGCGTCTCCAGCTGTTTGGCGGCGAACAGGGGGCTCTGCATGTACAGAGGATAACCCTCGCCGTACTTGGACGAAAGGGTCCCGAGCAGGCGCATCCAGGCCGTGCCTATCGAGCTGAACCACGCATCCTCTGGCTCCTCGGCCAGCTTGGTTCTCAGGGACTCGATGGCCTTTGGCAGTGCGGCAACGACGATCTCGATGTACCCCTCGGGGGCGGAGTCGTCCCTTCTGGTCGAGGGAGCGCCCTGTTCGGTGGCGGCGGGAAGGGCGTAGACGCTCAGGGGAACCTGCCCGGGGAGAAGGTCCATGGCGTAGTCGCTGCCGGAGACAGCCGCGACCCATAGGCTTGAGAAGATAACGGGAAGGTCCTCGGCCACCTCTCTTTTGTATGTCAGTTTGTCGGTGATGAGCCAAGGGATGGTGAATCTCTGCGGGAAGACGCAGAATACCTCCGTCGCCTCCGGAGAGACGAGCTCCCTGAAGTGGGGAATCGAGGGCGCCAGGCTCTCCGCGCCCTCACGGATGCGTCCGATCACTGCGTCGTCACCGCATGTGTCGGCGGTGAAGGACTTCACGCCCGCGCCGGAGAGCAGCAGATCGCTCCACTCGGCGTAGCTCGCCGCGTCCGGGTAGCCGACGAAGAAGCAGGACACCTCCATCACACGCTTCCACATGTCGAGCGCGCCGTCCGCCCTGGACATGGCGATGGCGAAGTTAAGAGAGTCTGCGACTCCCTCGTCGTCAGTGAGCCTCCATCCGAGCTGGCCGAGCCAGATCATAGTCCGGAAGTACGCCCTGCTGCGCGAACTGCGCTCGTAGTGCCCTCTCGGGGTGAACTGGGTGTAGTCGACCGACTGGGAGGGGTACGAGGGGACGAGTCCAAGCAGGCCCGACTCGGCCGTATCGGCCGCGTACACGCGCCTCAGCTCCTCGGCCACCGCTTGGGCGCTGTTCTTCGACAGACCGGCGATGTGCTTTTTCATCAGGGCGAGGGCGTTCTCAAGCGTGTCGTCCTCCGGCTCTTCCTCGGGCGGAAGCCAGTAATCCTCTATGTCCAGATAGCAGTTATGCGCCAGTATGAACGGGACGAGGATCTGCGCCTGAAGCCGCTCCCAGACGGGTTTGTTCTGCTTCGAGGCATCGGCGCGGAGTTCCGTCACGCTTTCGTAGAGCTCTCCAAGCATGGATTGCACCGTCTCCAGCAGCTCTGTTCCCTCTATCCCCTCAAGGCGCTTGGAGAAGAATTTGTGGAGCGCGTGAAGAAAGACGTCCGGCCCGACGAGGCGGGTATTCCACGGCTCACGGTAGGCGGGGTCGGAGACGCCGCCTATTCCGCTGAAGTTGGTGAGCATCTCGTCGTTTAATCCGCTGCCGGGGAAGGGGTTGTAGGTCGCCCTGGGGAGCAGGATGAAGCGGTTCTTCTCAAGCGCCTCTCTCTGCGCTTTGGTCAGCTTGCCGACGACTTCCTCCACCTCTTTTAGGTTGGTAGCCTTCTCCAGAGGGAAGGGCGCGTCCTTGAAGGCCGGCTTGACGTTCACCTTCACCGGGGCTGGGACGTTGGAAAAGTCGCTCAGCTCCGCCTCCAGCAGCCTGACCTTGGCCGGGGCGGCGCAGGAGACAGTAGAGGCACCCGTGAACACCGCCAAAAAGGCCGCACACAGAGCGGCTCGCGCGAAGGGACGGCGTAACACCCACTGCATCATTTTCACTCCTCCTTAGTTTTATGTCTTGCCGCATGATACCCTACGGCATGTGTGCATTGTATCACAGGAGCGCCCCCTCAGGCCTTTCAGGGCTTATAATACAGAAGAGGAAGGGGGCCGATATCATGAAGAAAACCGGCTATGTTCAGATATACACGGGCAACGGCAAGGGAAAGACCACCGCGGCGCTCGGTCTTGTTCTGCGCGCGGCGGGGGCGGGCATGAGGGTGCTGTTCCTACAGTTTTTGAAGGAGCCTGACTACAGCGAGCACGAGTCGCTGAAGCTTCTGGACAGATGGGTGACCGTCCGCAACTTCTGCGGGCACAGGCGTATCGGGTCGCCGGTCACGGAGAGCGACAGGGAGCAGGCGCGCCAGGGGCTCGACTTTCTGCATTCGGCGCTCGCCTCCGGGGAGTACGACCTCGTGGTCGCGGACGAGATAAACGTCGCTGTCATGATCGGCGTTCTGGCCGAGGATGAGGTGCTTGGCCTGATAGACGCGCGTCCGGAATCGGTGGAGCTGGTGCTCACGGGGAGAGGCGCTACCGAGTCGGTGATGGAGCGGGCGGACCTGATCACCGAGATGAGGGAGATTCGTCACTACTTCACGGCCGGAGTCCAGGCCCGAAAGGGCATAGAGAAGTAGAGAGTTCCAGGGGTTAGGCAGTCGGACTTTTTTAAATCCCTCGCCTTCGCTCGGGATGACAATACCGCGGTTTTTTCCGAGTACAAGGCCGGGTAGCAACGGCCAAGAAAGCATTGGATCGGTCCGGAAAGGGAAGCGCCATGGATAAGATAGACGACATAGCGAACTTTGAACTGGAGAGACTGGCAGGCAAGTACATCTGGTGGAAGCCTCCCGCCGAGGCCGTCCAGACGCCGGAGCGAGTGCTGGCGCAGGTAATGGACATTGGAGTCTGGCAGGACATGTTCCTTATCAGGGACCTGTTTGGCGAGGACATCCTGCGTGGAATACTGATCAACGCAGAGGCGGGGTGGTTCAGAGGAAGGTCCTGGCACTACTGGCATTACGTTCTAGGACTAGCAAAGGACGCAAGCGACATTCCACCCCTGCCGACAAGGAGATTCGACACACGATGAACTACGGTTTACTTGTCCCCAAAACCGACATCTTGCCGCCGGCGCAGAAGAGACTCTGGCCGCTTCTTGCACCGACCCTTTCCCTTGGTTACGTTTTATACGGGGGCACTGCAATAGCTCTCCGACTCGGTCATCGGGAGTCGGTGGACTTCGATTTTTTCACCGAGGCCCGGTTGTCGCAGGATGCCCTTTATGATCGGATGCCGTTTTTGAAAGGGACCGAAGTTATTAGGCAGACCAAGGACTCGCTGACGGTGATGGTTCCGCCAACCGAGAGTTCGAATCAGAGCGTAATGCTCTCTTTTTTCGGCGAAATTAGTTTTGGAAGGTTCGGAGAGCCTTCCGTCACGCATGATGGCGTTCTTTGCGTCGCGTCTATGATCGACCTTCTGGCCACCAAGCTGAAGGTAATCCTGCAGAGGGCCGAATCCAAGGATTACAGGGATATAGCCGCTATTTTGGAGGCGGGAGCAGATCTCGCCCGCGGGCTGGTCGTAGCCAGATCCATGTTCGCCCCGACATTTCAACCGAGCGAAAGCCTCAGGGCCCTGGTTTTCTTCGAGGACGGCGACCTGCTGAATCTATCCGAAGGGAATAGGAATATTCTCGTCAAGGCAGTGAACAAAATACAGGGAGAGGACCTGGATGAGCGCCCCGGGCCCGTTTCCAGTGTTCTCTCAGGAAAGTAAACGGCGCACCGGGGGACGAGTTCGGAGTGGAGGCGAGGTAGGAGGAGGCACGCCCGATTCGGTCTACTGCCGGGCGTCCGGATGAATGCCGCTGTTCTCCGGAACATGCGCCGGTTCTACCGGACGTTTCCGAGTCGCTGCGCGCGGCGGCTCGTCACTTTATCCTCTTGTACCTCTCCGCGCGCTGGACGAATCGCTCCGCAAATGCCGGGTTCGCGGCGAAGTGGCTGGTCAGGAAGCTCGCGAAAGCGTTCTTCCTGGCCAGTCCGTCGCGTAGGGTGCGGTCGCCCTTCTCCAGGCGCATGGAGAACAGGTCGTCGTGTCCGCCACTGTCGTAGGAGAAGTAGTGGAACATGCGGCCTCGCATCACGGCGCCCTTCGTGCCTGGCAGGGCCGCACGTTCGAGCCTGCCCTCCCAGTAGCCCAGCGCCTGGCGGCTCTCCTCCAGCCGCACCGTGCCGGGGAATACGCCGGCCATCCCGTGGACGGACCCTGCGCCGTCGACAAACCGCTCCGCTAGATAGACCAGACCAGCGCCCTCTGCCAGCATCGGCATCCCGGCATCCGCCGCCGCCCTCAGCTCCGCCCGCAGCGCGGCGTTGTCCGCCAGTCTGGGGGCGTACTCGTCGGGCATGCCGCCTCCGATGTATACCCCGCCGACTCCAGGAGGAAGCGAGCTGTCGCGCAAGGGGCTGAAGGAGACAAGCTCCACCCCCAGATGCTCCATTACGTCCAGATTGTAGCGGTCGTAGAAGCCGAATGCCTCGTCCATGGCAATGGCGATTCTGGCGCGGACCCCCTGTGCGGGATCGGCAAAGATGGAGGCTCGGAAGGACGGCAGCGGGGGCGACTCTCGCGCGACCTTCAGCAGCGCCGATACGTCCACGTGCTTCGCGATCAGCCTCGCCGAAGCGGTTATCAACCCGCCGCCCTTGGACTCGCCGGGCATGGCGAGACCCATGCGGCGCTCCGGCACGACTATTCCCGCGTCCTGCGGAAGCCAGCCGAGAACATCGATGCCGACCTCCTCCTCTATGGCGCGTTTCAACAGGCGGTAGTGGCTCTCCGAGCCGAGGCCGTTCAGCATCACGCCGTAGAGTCGCAGGCCGGGGTCGAACTCCGCGAAGCCGAACACGACCGCCGCCGCGCTCCGCCCCATGCCGCGTCCGTTCACCAGCAATATCACTGGCGCGTCCAGCTCCTTGGCCAGGTCGGCGGTGCTTCCCCGACCATTCAGCGTGCCTGCGCCGTCGTAAAGCCCCATAACCCCTTCTACCACGGACAGGTCCGCCCCTGTCGCGGCTCGCGCGAACAGCTCGCGGACCCCGTCGCCCGAGAGCATCATGGTGTCGAGGTTGCGACAGGGACGCCGCGCGGCCATTGTGTGGTAGGCCGGGTCGATAAAATCCTGCCCCGCCTTGAACGGCTGCACGGTCAACCCCCTGGTGCGCAGCAGATCCAGCAGCCCGGCGGTGAAGACCGTCTTGCCGGAGCCGCTGCCCGTTCCGGCAATCACGATGCGCGGGAAGGTCTCCTCCATTGTTTTGCGTTCGAGGCCGAAGAGCGGCATCCTGTTGTCCCCCTTTCTTCGTCGCCATTATACATGCCGGCTCTGCGCGAGGATCTGGACATGGAGCCGGAGTCAGCCTGGTTCAGCTCGATAGGCACCGCATGGATGAACCTGCTCTGGACGCTAACCTACGAATACAGCGAGGGGTACCCGCTCTACATGCAGAGCCCCCTCTTCGCCGCCAAACAGCTTGAGGCTCAGCTGGGCTCCTACACGGAGCTGCGTCACGACACGATCCTGTACGAAAAGCCCAACTACGCGGAGCTGGGAGACGGATGGGAGGAGGAGCCGCTAAAAATCTCCAACGAGGAGGGGGCTAACCGCCCCCTTCAGCCCTTCTCAGACTGGTGCCGGACTCGCTGCGGCTGAACACGAGCCCCGCGAGAACAATCAGTCCGGACAGTGCAAGGCCCGGGAAGAGCGGGTCCAGCCCCTTCCACAGCAGCGCCCCCAGCGCCGAGCCGACAAGGCCGCCCGCTCCGGCGGCGAAGGCCCATCCGTGCGAGAGCTTTCCCGGCCTGAATACCGCTGCGAACAGCAGACACAGTATCCCCGCCGCCCTCAGCCCCATCCCGATGTACGACCATTGAAGGATGAGCGCTCCGTGCGAGGCGCATGCCACGGCGCTGCCGAAGAAGACCACGGCCAAGGTGGACAGACGGCCCGCCATAAGCGTCTTCGCATCGCTGAATCCTGCGGCGAACTTAGTCTTCAGCAGGACGTCCTGGACCAGGTTCGTCGACACCCCGATCACTCCCCCCACAGCAGTCCCCAGGACTGTTATCATTATGCCCGACCACAGCAGACCACCGATCAGCGGATGGAACGACGTGCGGATAAAGAAGGGCAGAGCCTGCGACGGCTCGATCTCGACGCCCGACGCCCTCAGTGCCAGTCCTATCCAGACGCCGAGCGCGCCCATTGGTGCGGTGAGAACGGCGGAGATGAGGCAGCCTTTTCTGGCGGTCTCGTCGGATGAGGCGGAGTAGATCGCCTGGATGTAGATCTGTCCGCAGATTATCCCCGTCAGCAGCGAGGCGAACGAGCCGAGGTCGGCCCACGCTCCCCTTGCGAAGGGGTGGAAGAAGGGGAACGACGGCAGGGAGGAGACTATCGCCGAGGGAGTCCACCCGTCGAGAAAGGCGGCCCCGACGCAGAGCAGCATTACCGAGTACAGGAAGACCATCTTCGCCGCGCCGAGCCTGCTGAGGCTGCCGATGCCGCCGCCGAGGACGAACGCGAGGACCAGCGCGCCGATGGCGATTGCCGCGGCTGTGTTGGAGATCGGGAAGATAGAGCGCATCAACGCCACTCCCGACAGGTACTGGGCCACGAGCGACAGGAACGAGCCCGAGGCGGTGGAGAGAGCGACCAGCAGCGCCGTCCGCCCTCCGAAGTGTGCCTCGAGGAACTGCGGCAGGGTCACGAGCTTGGCCGAGCGCAGAGGTTTGGCGAACCACACGCCAAGCACCAGGCAGGCCGAAGCGCAGCCGAGAGAGAACCAGATGGCGGAGATACCCCACTGATAGGCCATCTGAGCGGTCCCCACAGTGGAGGCGCCGCCGATGAGCGACCCGAGTATGATCCCCGATACGCCGCCCGCACTCGCCCTCCTTCCCGCCACCGCGAAGTCGGCCGAGGAGGAGGCGCCCCTGGACAGGAAAAGGCCCGATAGAAAGAAGACGGCAAGCGCAGCGCCCGCGGAGATCATGAACAAGTACAACACCCTCCAGACATATATTCTGTATTTGACCGACTACCTGATAATTATACACACTGTGACGCCTGTTGTATAACCTTGTGGCGCTAGGGGCTAAGGGGGCAACGAAAGTGTTTTCACTGACGACTGGCAGTCACACATTCGTTAAAATATGATACGATACAGAAGAGGTGAAAACATGCCGATAGAGTCGATACCGCTCAACATCAGAGATAATTACGAAATTCACGAGTGGAAACACGCCGTCGCCATCCTTTCAATGGATTTCCCGGAGGAGTGGAAGGACATCCTGGACGTTTTGGCTTCTTTTCGTTTGAAAAAGTCGTGGGTTACAGATCCGGGTGGACGAAAATCGAAGATATCCAATTACATCGACAGTTTCCTATATAGACGTAGCTGGGTTGAAAAGGAGTTCCAGACCAAAGTCGTCGTGGATAATTTGTCGATGTCGTCGCCCACGCATAAAGTCGACTGTTTCAAAAACAAAGTTGCTCTGGAGATCGAATGGAACAACAAAGACCCCTTCTACGACCGAGATTTGAACAATTTTAGACTACTCTTCGACCTGAGGGCGATCAGCGTGGGCGTCATCATCACGAGATGCGACGAGCTTCAGGATATTTTCAACGACCTCGGGCGAGGCTCTTCCTACGGCGCATCGACCACCCATATGAGCAAACTGCTTCCAAGAATCGAAGGTGGAAGCGGCGGCGGATGTCCCATCCTGGTGTTCGGCATTACCAAACAACTCTACGAGGAGGACGAACATGTTTAATCAAGTTGACGATCTCCTTGAGCATTTACAGGGAAAGACATACAGGACAATCCTGGCGGACCCTCCTTGGCAGTTCTCGAACCGCACTGGAAAGATGGCGCCTGAACATAAACGGCTCAACCGCTATCCGACGATGCCTCTCGACGAGATTTGCGACCTCCCGGTGCAAAAAATCACCGCCGAAACCGCGCATCTCTATTTATGGATTCCCAACGCGCTGCTTCCCTATGGGCTGACGGTGCTTGCTGCATGGGGCTTCGAATACAAGACGAATCTGATATGGTACAAAACGCGGAAGGACGGAGGCCCCGACCGCCGCGGAGTTGGTTTTTATTTCCGTAACGTGACGGAGATGATCCTCTTCGGAGTAAAAGGAAAGAACGCCCGGACCCTACAGCCGGGGCGTTCTCAGGAGAACATCATCACGGCGCGGAAGAGAGAGCACAGCAGAAAACCGGACGAGCAGTACCGGCTGATCGAATCGTGCAGCAAAGGGCCGTACTTGGAACTCTTCGCGCGCGGTCCTCGCCCCGGATGGGACGTGTGGGGAAACCAGTCCGAGGAATACTCCCCAGACTGGGCAACCTACGCGAACCACTCCCAGGCGAAGCGGGACAACCCGCAACAGCTCCACTTGATCGAAATGCAAGCGTGATGCGAGAATAAGCCTTTCTCTAGGACACTCGACAGAAAAAACGAATCAAAAAACAATCAAAATGGAGAAAAATATGTTTACAGCCTATGTTTACGTTCTTGATACTTTAGCCGACTGGGAACTGGGGCATGTCACCTCGGAATTGAACTCCGGACGCTTTTTCAAAAAGGACGCACAGTGCGTGTCACTCAAAACGGTTGGTTATTCTAAAGAGCCGATCAAGACAATGGGCGGGCTGACAATCTTACCCGACTGCGTCATTGATGACATTGCCGTGAATGAAACAAGTGTGCTGCTATTACCGGGCGCAAATACGTGGCACGACCCGAAACATGGCGCTATCATCGAAAAGGCGGGCGAGCTTCTCTCCGCAGGGGGCGTGGTGTGTGCAATCTGTGGGGCCACCGTTGCGCTCGCAAACTTCGGGCTATTGGACAAGCGTCCGCATACCAGTAATGCGCCAGGGTTTCTTGAAATGTTTTCCCCTGGTTACAAAGGGCAAAGTTTTTATGTCGACAAGCCATCCGTATCTGATAACAAACTTATTACTGCAAGTTGCACTGGAGCTTTGTTGTGGGCGAGACAGATTATCGATCATTTAGATGTCTTTCAATCAAACACGCTGGAATCTTGGTATGAGTTTTTTAGCACCGGCGATCCCAAGCATTTCTTTGCCCTCATGCAAACTTTGCCGTCCGACAATGAAGGCTGACCCGGGGCAGATTTACACACTAAATTTGACTTGATATGGCGAGATACCCGGATATCCCCTCATAGCCCCTTCTGCTCCGCCCTCCCACCGAATACGCTTCCCAGATGTCCGGCCTCGCCCATCAGGGGTATGCGCCACCCTCTGTCGCACAGCTCCAGCAGGGTGATGCTGCCGTTGGCGAGCTGGAAGCGCCAGAAGCTCGATAGCGGACAGTCGAGCACCTTCATCAGCAGGACTTTTAGCACCGCGTCGTGTGAAAAGATGGCAACCGTCTCCCCCTCTCCTCTTGCGATGCGCATCAGGGCGGGCCAGGCGCGATCTCCGACGTCCTCAAGGCTCTCTCCCTGCGGCATGACGACCGTCTGGGGGTTCGTATGCCACTGAACCAGCGCGCCGGGAAAGACCGCCTCCACCTCCCCGGCGGTGCGCCCCTCCCACAGTCCGTGGGCTATCTCGGACAGGTCATCGTCGATTTCTATCTCAACTCCGGGGATAGTGCGCGCCAGCGGCCGGGCAGTCTGCAGAGCGCGCGAGAGGCCGCTTGAGAGTATGCGGTCGAACGGGATACCCTTAAGAGCGCAGGTCGCCGCCTCCGCCTGTCTCAGGCCGACGTCGTTCAGCGGGACGTCCATCCTCCCCTGAAAGCGCCCCTCCCTGTTCCAATCGGTCTCTCCGTGCCTGACGAGGAATAAGCGCTTCAATGCACTGCCTCCGCGAAGTCTACCTTGACGGCCCACAGCAGGTCCGCGTCGGCCTTGAATGTGTCCACTACGCCGCTTGAGACGTCGTTGTCTATCTGAAGCGCGCCTACCGCCAGTCCGCTGCCGTTCTTGCGTCCGAGGGCGAAATTCGCGATGTTTGTCCCGGCCTCGCCGAGCAGGGCGCCCACCTTGCCGATTACTCCCGGTCGGTCGTGGTTGCTGAACAGCAGCACAACCCCATCGGGGACGAACTCTATCGGGTAGCCGTTGAGCTTGACGATTCGTTGCCTCCCCTCCTCCGTAACCGTTCCAGAGAGGGCAACCGCCTCGCGACCCGCACCCCCGTGATGGATGGATAGCTCGAGCAGGTTGCTGTATGTTCCGCCGTCGGCCCGTGTCTCCTGCACCGCGATGCCCTTGTCCTCCGCGAGAAGTGGAGCGGACATGTAGTTCACCTCCGGGCCGTGCGAGAACTCGAGCATCCCCTTCAGCCCCGCTACTGTGAAGGGGGAGTAACGATAGGGGACCTCGAAGCAGACCGGCTCGTCAGCGCAGTTGAACAGGGGTCCGCGCAGGGTGACCTTTATCTCGTGCACAGGCTCGCGAAGAAGGCTTGCCGCCAGGTACCCCATCTTTCGGGCCAGTGACAGGTAGGCGCGGCTGCCGCCGGAGAGAAGACGTCCGCTGAAGGGAAGGTTGACAGCATGCTCGTACGGCCTGCCCAGCAGTGCCGCAGCGAGGTTCGATGCGGCGATAACCGCGACGGCGGACTGAGCCTCGGCGGTGTTCGCACCGATGTGCGGCGTCAGTACGAGCTTGGAGCGTATATCGGGGGCCATGAGCGGATGATCGCCCCGGACAGGCTCTCCATCGAAGACGTCGAACGCCGCCCCGGCCAGCACCCCCGAACGAACGGCCTCGGCGCACGCATCCTCGTCCACCAGCCCCCCGCGCGCGCAGTTAACAAGGTAGGCACCGCGCCTGCATGCGCGTAATGCCTCGTCGTCGAGCATCCCCCGCGACTCCTGCGTCAGAGGCACGTGCAGAGTTATCACGTCGGCGAGCGCCATGCCTCCCTTCAGGTCGTCGACCAGACACACGCCTGCGCGCTCGGCCTTCTCCTTCGAGACGTACGGGTCGAAGGCCATGATCTCCATGCCGAAGGCCCGGCAGCGGAGCGCTACCTGGGTTCCTATGCGCCCCAATCCCACGATCAGCAGGCGTTTCCCGGAGAGCTGCATACCCATGAATCGGCTTCGCTTCCACTCGCCCGCAGCGACGGAGCTCCACGCCTGCGGCACCTTTCGTACCAGCGACAGCATCATCGCCATCGTGTGCTCCGTGGCGGCGAGGGTGTTCCCCGTTGGCGCGTTGATCACCACCACCCCGCGACGGCTTGCGGCGCCGAGGTCGATATTGTCCACCCCCACCCCGGCGCGGGCGACGGCCTTCAGCTTGACTGCCGCTCCCAGCACCTCCCGGTCCAGCGGAGTGCCGCTTCGCGTCAGCATCCCATCCGCGTCGGCGACGGCCTTGAGCAGCTCCTCGCGGGTCAGATCCAGCCGAACCTCCACATTGAGCCCGCTCTCTCCGCGCAGCAGCGCCAACCCCTCTTCGGAGATCGTATCAGTCACAAGCACCTTCATTCAGCGCACTCCCCTTTCCTCCAACAGTTCCACGCCGCCTCGATGTAGTCCGGCGCAAGCTCCATTCCGCACGCCCTGCCCGCCGCGTAGAGGCTTCCCGCGATGAGGCACAGCTTCGGCCAGCCTCCGGGCGTGTAGTGAGCAACACGAAGCACAGGCTCTTTTCCCTGCCCCTCGGCCGCATCCACCCCAAGCTCGGCCAGAGCACGCTTCATCTCGCCGGCCCGTCCGCCGGGCACTGCGATCGCAGTGACTGCGGGAGAGCGCATTCCCTGATCTTTGACGAAGAGGGGCATCCCCATCGCCTCGCACGCCGCCTCGAAGGTGCAGGCCGTTCGTTCGACTGCGGCGAAGCGCCTCTCAAAACCATCCTTCTCCAGACAGCGCAGGGCCTCCGCAAGGCTGAAGAGCAGGCTTACAGGCGGCGTGTACGGGTTCTGCGGCCGGGGCTTCTCCAGAAAACGCCTGTGCATCGGCAGGTCGAAGTAGTATGACGGCGACGGGCGAGAGTCAGCGCGCCTCCAGCCTCTCTCCGAGAGGGCGATGACGCCGATGCCCGGAGGGGCCATGAGCCCCTTCTGCGAGCAGGAGGCCAGGCCGTCGACTCTCCACTCCTCCGGGTAGCATGGGACGGCACCGAGAGAGCTGACGGCGTCGACCAGGACCAGCGGGCCGCCCTCGGGCAGAGCCGTCGTGCAGGCGCGAATATCGGTCAGCACCCCGGTAGACGTCTCGTTATGAGTGAGAAGTATGGCAGCAGCGCACGGATTCTCATCGAGCGATCTGCGCACGTCGTCAGGAGTAGCGGCCCGTCCCCGAGGTATGTCCACGGGAATGACGTCCGCCCCCCTCCTGGCCGCAATCTCTCGAAAGCGCTCGCCGAATGCACCGCAGGAGATTGAGACGACGACATCCCCCGGGTCGAGCAGGTTGACGGCAAGAGCCTCCAGCGCCCCCGTGCCGGAGGACGGCAGTGTGATAACCGGCTGAGAGGCGTGCATCAGCCCCTTGAGCAGCGAGACAACCTCACCGAGCAGCGAGTAGTACGCCTCGCTCCTGTGCCCGACAAGGGGCACGGCCCCGGCTGAGCGAACCTCGTGGGAGACTTCGACCGGCCCCGGAGTAAACAGATGCGTGTGCATGAGCAACCCCTCCTTTGGAAATAAAAAAGGCCGGAAGGGCGATAATCCCTCCGGCCTGTATTCCCCGCGAAACCCGAATGCTTCAACTCCTGGGGTGCGAAACTGCTACGGCTGCGACGCCTCCCCTGCCGGCACAGGAGGACCAGCCCTTCGGGACCAGCCCGAAGAGTTGGAGGAGGACGAACTGCCGACTGTGGAGGTGAAGATGAGTTTACGCGCCAAGATTACCCGCTCCCTGAAAAAAGATGTTCACTTTATATCAGTACAAAGAGATAATGTCAATGACGAAATAAGCTTCGCACTAGAACTTTCCCTTGCGAAGCACCCAATGAGGGGCCATGGCGGAGTCAAGGTGCGCCTTGCCTACGATCTCCCAAAGGACTGCGAATGCCGACCAGATGCGCGACACTAGCGTGAAGATCGGCATCAGCGGAAGAAGAAACAAAAACCACTTGTCCTCCTCAGGCCTCCCTGACAGAAAGAGGAGCGTCAGAAGGTAGAAGATGACTCCAATTACAAGGTAAAAACAGTAAACCAGCATCATGACGACCATCACAGCCCACAAAGGTGCGGTAATAAGCAGGAAATATGTGTAGAACAGCAGTAGCACCGGTGTGACGATCTGGAAGAAGAGGCCGCTGAGTACCGTGACTAGGAAGTTCGGCCACCCGATGAGCCTGGGGGTGAAGGCCAGCCAGTGCTTTCGGAAGTACATGTAGAACAGGTCACCATCCCAGCGTAATCGCTGCTTGAAGTAGCCGAGCAGGGTGTCGGGTGCGTCTGTGTGCCCCATCACCTCAGGGTCAAAGATGATGCGCAACTCCTTGTGTCTGCCGAAGTAGTTCTTCAAGCGCATTGTTATATCAAGGTCCTCCGCGGTGCCGCTGTCCCAGCCGTAGAGCAGCTCCAGGAACGACCTTCGGAAGATTCCAAATGCGCCGGAGATATTATTGACCGTGTTGAACTCGCTCAGTCCGGTCCTGGCCCCTATTATCGAGACCAGGTACTCGAGCCCCTGAAGGGCGGCCACCGGGGAATCCCTCCAGTTGCGTACCCGAAGGCCGCCGGAGAGGGCCACTACCCTATCGTCAGCGAAGTGTCGTACGGAGTTGGCGACCATGTTGTTGTCGAAGGAGGAATCACCGTCAAGCGACATTATCACATCACCATCTGCGACGTTTTTCCCCGCGTTCAGCGATGATACCCTGCCCCCTCTCTGCCACTTCGGGATGATCGTAAGCTCCCTCTCCGGAAGCGAGGCGACTTCATGCACCATCTCGTAGGCGGCGCGGTAGGTGCTCTTGTTGACTGCGGCGCCGTCCAGAACGGCGATGATCTGAATGTGCCCCTGGTAAAGCTGGTGAGCCAGGCTGCGTATGGTTAGCTGGATGTCCCTGCCCTCCGAGTAGCAGGTTACGATGCAGGAGACGCGGGGGAAGAAGTTGGGCGTGAAAGGTATTTCCTCCCTCCTGCGCATGACGTACCTCAGGATGCCTGAGAAGATCAGGACGTAGTAGGGTAGCTCGAAGAATACTATCATGGGGACGAATTTGAAGACGATAATCCACACCTCGGAGACCAGCGGATCGTCTAGAAACGCCCTCATGCCGTGAATGAAAAGCAGTAGCCAGTCGCTCAAAAGGATGACTCTCCCCTTAGGCGGGCGATCAGGAAGCGCGCCTCTTCCTCCTTGTTTAAGTCCTCCGGGATGCTTGTCATCTTCAGATCAAGCTCTATCCTTGTTCCATCAGGCTGCACGGCCAGGTCCGAGAGCGCCATTATCCTCGCGGAGAGCACTCGTCCTCCCTCAAGGGGAGTCTTCGGCAGCAACAATAACAGGTCTCCCTGCTCCGTGCGCGTGCTGACGTCGGTGGAGCGAATCATATCGCGCAGGCGCCTGGTGATTGTCCCAAGTACCTCCATCGCGACCCTTCCTCCCTTTTGCTCTATGAAGCGATCGAAGCCCGGGAACGAGAGTAGCATTACGCAGAACGGCTCCACCGGCGGGCGGGAAGCCAGCTTCAGCATCCAGTCGAGTATGTGCATGAACGGCTGGGGCTTCATATAGTTAAGCGTGTCCAGGATGGAATAAACGTCCTCGATAGTCCCTGTCCGGGCCGCCAGAATCCCCTTGTCCGAAAGCGAGTACATGCGGAAGTTCTTCGGCACAAGCTCATCCGTGACACTCCAGTTGCCGCACAGCAGACAGCGGGCTGACACCTCCGGTTCGGCGAAGGACTTCGAGCAGTCGTTGCACAGATAGTTCTCCATCGGTCGATCGTAATCCGATCCGATATGTCTGAGCTTCGTGCCGCAGAAGGGGCACTGAAGCTCTCCCGCCTTGAAAAACACGTCCTGCGGGCCGACTCTTCCGCAGGTGAAACAGTGTATGAAGGGGACCTGCACTATATTCATGCTACGGCAGAAAGGACAGATATCGACGTAGTTAAGATGGCCACCGTCGCACCTCGGGCAAAAGCGCACCCTTTCGATCAGATCCCCCTCCTGTATAAGAGCTCGTTCCAGCAGACTGTCAATCCACGCATCAGGTTCAAGAAGTCCGCCGGAGAGAGCATCCGCCAGCGGCCATGTGTAGACGCCGGGGGAGAGAGGAGAGATGACCGGTAGGAGGCGTTTCCACGGACGCGAGTGAAGATAGGCCAGCATTCGCAGGTCGAGGCTGTCCCTCACGGCCTCAATGTCCAAGTCCTTCAGCCTGATATGAATATCCTCGGCGATCTCCTCCATGCGGCCTGGTGAGAGACCGTTGCCGTCGGCTATCTCATTCGAGGGACCGTCCGTCGGCTCCTCCAGGAAGACGGGCAGCAGCGCCGTGGCGGCAGTGGCGCGAAGGCTGCGCAGCAGGCGACGGCTCTCGCTTCCGGAGAGAAGCACTATGTCCGGCAGAGGCCCCGATTCGTCAGGAAGATGTAGCGGCAAAGTAGCGCGCAGAACCCTGAATTTTCCGCTCCACCCCTCTGAGGTGGTAGTTGACGTCATATCCATCCCCTCAGTCTTGCTTAGTTGGATAAGGAGAAGGAGGCAAGGCTCTTCTCCAATGAGAAAGGGAAGCGCACAGTCAGCGGCAAGCCCTCCACCCGGAACA
>Ga0172382_10003087_pt1 | contig 26750 bp, 18 predicted proteins | sample Leawel138RmetaG_FD_122245 | JGI IMG/M metagenome (GOLD analysis project Ga0172382, IMG submission 122245) | Leachate microbial communities from a municipal landfill in Southern Ontario, Canada - Leachate well 138R metaG | ecosystem: Engineered > Solid waste > Landfill > Unclassified | place...
CTCACCCTTCTGCATAGAAGACATCTCCGAAGGGCTTAACAGGCTCAGAGTAGGGGAACAAAAGGCTTAAACCTTTTGTTAACAGCCCGATTCTTGCTTGAGTTGTAGTAGCACCTCGTAATTCGTTCCTAAACACATACTTTTTTACTGGAAGAAAAAGCAAAAAAATAATAAGGATAAATACGAGAGATTCCCCCTATATGTCATTCCGGACTTGATCCGGAATCTCGTTTTTCTTGCTACTAGCGTGGGTTACATTAGAGATCCTGAAACAAGTTCAGGATGACAAGTTGGTGCGTTTGGGCGATAAAATGGGCTGTTAGAAGGCATTTACAAATAAGCAAAAAGCTTTGGGAGAAGAAAATGAAAAATTCAGAATCTTTAATAAAAATACTTACCCCAAATGAGATAGAAGAAGAGTTTATTCCTCAATTAGAATCAAGCACAAAAGAACTATTTAAAGTCCTGTCAAAATTTAGGTACCTAAAAAATTATCCAAGTAGAGAGATGGTCTTTTCTATTATGAAAGAAGTTGATAGGATAGAAACTTTTTTAGATGACGTTGGGGCTTCTCTAAATAAAAGATTTTCTTATTTTAGGAAATTAATTGCATCTATTAGGTGGATGAATATTGTTATTTTCCAAGGTATCCATATACTTATCAGGTTTGATAGTTATATGTTAGAATTAAAAGAGAATGATAAGAAAAAGTTTATACAAGAGCTGAGTGAAACCGTTAACCGATGTTTGACCGACCTTAAAATCTTAATAAAAGAACTTCAGGCAGATGCCATTAAGATAGGCGTTAAAAAACCTTCTGTTAAACCTTCAAATAAAACTTTCTCAGCAGAAATTCAACAAAAATTGTTGCCTCAAGATATAGATGTTTTTGTTGCAAAAGAAACAGGTGAAGCAAGTATAGATATTCTTGTAAAATTCTTGGAAAGTCTCGAATTCTTTAACACCTTTTTCTGCCAAAATAATGCCGATGTTCATTATACAGAGGAGTCTTTTGAACATTATAGGTCAATTTTTAACCGACTTGAATCTCTTTATGATACTTATCTTAGAAACGCTGAAATTGAAAAAGACCATCCACTTCTTAGAGGCGTAAGAAGTTCTATTGCTGTTACACTCCATCTTCTTGAGATGGGAAAAGCGCTCGCCCATTTTTATGAAAGACACGGTGAAAGTCTTTTAGAAATGAAACCTTCTTTAAAAAAATCAAACTTTGCCAACAAGAAAGATATAGATTCGGTAATGAAGGATTTTCTGATTCATTACAGTATCTTTTTTCTAAATAATGGAAGAGATTTTGCTTCAACAGTATTTAAAAAAATGGGTAAAGACGCAGATGAATACATATATACTACCAAAATGCTTAATGTTCAATCTCATAGGTTGGAAGATTTTCATTTAAGACCAATTATGCCAGTAACTCAAATTGCAAACAAATACAAATTGAATACATATCTCTACCAGAACAGAAACAAGTATAACCTTAAAAGCGCTATAGAAATGGCTATTGCAATTCCAGATATAAGAGATGACCTTGAAAAGAGTAATATTGATATGATAGTTCAGGGTCCTCGAAAGGCTGTTGAAGAAATTGCTAAGTTTTTTTATGACAAGTGTGGTGCTATTGAAAAACCTATTGTTTGTGATAAGACTTTCTCGCCTCAAAGTTTTTAATGCCTTTTGTTGGTTACCAAGATAATTACATCGGTTTTCATCTCGCAATTCGTTTATATTATATACTTTTTTCTAAGGCCTGACCTTCAGAACGTTTGCAGATTAATAGGCACGGATGAGCCTACGTGTTTTATCTTATCTCCGTGGTGGGAGGAAGAGTTAGTCAATAAAATATTAATAATACTAAAAAAATGTTCCTTTTTTTTTATATTTGACTTTAAGTTAAATATAGATTAAATTATACTTATGGAAACAAAAAAAATTCTCGCAATTGACCTTGGGGCAGAAACAGGGAGAGGTGTACTTGGTGAGTTTAATGGAGATAAACTGAACATTAAAGAACTCCATAGATTCCCTTCGCATAATGTACGACTCCATTCTCATATATATTGGGATGCTCTTGGTATCTTTTCTGAAATAAAGAAGATTATCTCTATTGCTAAACAAGAAGGAAATATTGAAGGGATTGGTATTACTACTTGGGGAGTAGATTTTGGGCTTTTTGGAGACAACGGGTTGCTATTATCCACCCCTTTTCATTATAGGGATGGTCGCACTCAAGGAGTTCCAGAAGAGGTATTCAATACTGTTTCACAAGAAAAACTCTTTGAAAAGACAGGTCTTCAAACTATTCCTATCTCTTCGCTTTTTCAGTTATATGCAACAAAAAAAGAGTTTCCTTACTTAGTTGATAATGCAAAAAAACTTCTTTTTATGCCTGATATCTTCAATTATTTTCTTACAGGTGAACAAGTTTCTGAATATACCATAGCAAGCACATCTGCTATGTATAACTCTAATGGACACGGGCAGATGCGGGCTCCAAGAGGGAATTGGAACTATGATATACTTGAACAACTTGGGTTACCCGGGAATATTCTTGCAGATGTTATTTCTCCCGGAACTTTTATAGCAAACGTTTCTAATGAAATAAAGGAAGATACAGGTTGTGGGGATATACCTGTTTATGCGGTATGTTGCCACGATACTGCTTCTGCTGTTGTGGGAGTACCTGCTGGCGAAACTGTCTGGGGGTACATATCTTCTGGTACGTGGTCTTTACTTGGAGTTGAGACAGCAAATCCTGTGTTAAACGAAAAGAGTTACAATTATAATTTCTCAAATGAAGGCGGTTACGGTGGAAGTATAAGGTTTTTAAAGAACATAATGGGGCTGTGGATATGGCAGGAATGTAGGAGAGAATGGATTAAAGAAGGGACAGAGCATTCTTACCTTGAGATGACTGAAATGGCTGACAAAGCAAAACCTTTTACTGCTTTTATTGATATCAACAGAAATGAATTTCTATTTCCAGGAAATATGGTAGAAAAAATACAGTCTTTTTGTAAGAAAACTGGACAAGAAGTCCCTGAAGGTGTTGCGTCTATCACAAGAGTTATTCTTGAAAGTCTTGCGATGGAATATAAATTTGCTTTTGAAAATCTTGAAGACGCTATAAATAATAAGGTCGAGTCTCTCCATATTGTTGGAGGTGGTTCTCAAAATAGGCTTCTGTCACAATTTACTGCTTCTGCTACAAAAAAGACAGTAATGGCAGGTCCTGTAGAAGCGACCTCTGCTGGTAATCTTCTTGTTCAGATGATGGCAAAAAAAGTAATATCTAATTTAACTCAGTTGAGAGAAGTTGTTAGAAACTCTTTTCCTCTTTTTCTTTATCAACCAAAAGAGACTGCCCTTTGGGACCAGCATTACGAAACTTACAAAAGATTAAAAGATGTCAGCAAAGGATTTTGATTATCTAAACCAGTCAATTAAAACCTATCTCTTAAAACTCTCACAGAAGACACCTTTTCCAGGTGGTGGTAGCGTTGTTGCTTTAATAGGTTCTCTTAGTTCGGCACTAATAAATATGGTTTTAAATTATACATTAGGTAAAGAAAAGTATGCCTCCTATCAAGACGAACTTATAAACATTAAAGAAGAGAACGATAAAATACTCGAAAAGTTTTCACAATATATAGAAGAAGATAGTAGACTCTATTTTAATATAAGAGAATATACCAAAAAGAACCCTCCTTTAGCTAACAAATACTTGATAGAATCTGTATATCTACATTTTGATATTTGTAAAGAAATAATAAAAATAATTTCTTTTGCCGATAAACTTATAAGTAAAGGTAATAGATACCTTGTTTCTGATGCAATTATTGCTTCAAAACTTGCTTTTACAACTTTTAAAATAGCTAAAACAAGTATTCTGGTCAACATAAAATGTATTGATGATATAAATGTTTTAAAAAAAGTTCTTTTAGATGTAGAAAAGTTAGAAGAAAAGATAGAAGATTTGTATAAAAAGACAACCCTTCTTATGGATGAATAGTGAGGATAATTATGAAAGCTAATATTATTGATGGTAGAGCCATTGCTGAAAGAATTGAAAAAGAACTCTTAAAAGAATTGTTGTTTTTATCTGAAAAAAAAATAGTTCCAAAATTGGTAACTATTCAGGTAGGAGAAAATCCAGCAAGTAGTGTTTACGTGAAACAACAGAGAAATAGATGTAAAAAAGTTGGTATATCTTATGAGTTGAGGAGTTTTAGTGACACCTTAACTGAAGAAGAGATTCTTAAAGAAATAGAAAAAACTAATCTTGATAATTCTGTTACTGGTATAATTGTGCAACTACCTTTACCTGTTGGTATTGATAGTAAAAAAATTCAAGCGACTATTTCGTCATCTAAAGATGTGGAAGGAGTAAATCCTTTTAATATGGGTTGGGTTGTTTATGGGAAACCAATCTTTGTTCCGTGTACTGCTTTCGCTGTTATGGAATGTATTGAATCTGTTGGGGTTGACCTCTACGGTAAAGAAGCGGTTGTTGTTGGGCATAGTAATATTGTGGGGAAACCAGTATCTTTACTACTTCTTGAAAAATTTGCTACGGTATCAATATGTCATATTGCTACAAGTGAAACTGGAAAACTTCAAGAATATGTTAATAGAGCAGATATACTTATAAGCGCTGTTGGCAAACCTAACGTAATTTTAGGGAACTGGGTTAAAGAAGACGCTATTGTTATTGATGTTGGAATAAACAGGGTTGGAGATAAACTTGTTGGAGATGTAGAATTTGAGGAAGCCGTCAATAAAGCTTCTCATATAACTCCAGTTCCGGGAGGAGTAGGTCCTATTACAAATGCAATTCTTTTGAGAAATGTTGTAAAGGCGGCGAAATGGAAGGCAATATAACAATTGATTATACAAAATATAAACTTAAACCAGTAGAAGAAATTAAAAAACTCGTTGAAGGTTTAATCACTATACAGATTTTGATATGTGAGAAATGTTATAAGGAATTTAGTTCTGATATAAAACCAGAATGTCAAAAGATACGAAATATTCTTGAGAGTTGTGGTGTAACTCTTGTTAAGTGTGTGGCTGTTCCTTTCTTGTGTAACAATTATCTAACAAAAGAAATCCTTTCAAATATAGACCCGGATATACCCATAGGGGTAGTGGCTTGTGGTATAGGAATCCAGTTTGTTTCTGGCAGGTTTTCAAATAGAAAGGTTTTAACATTAACCAATACAGTTTCTCATAGCGACAATTTAACAAGTATAAGAGGTTCCCACGGAATATCTTTAGGTAAAGAACTATGTGCTTCTTGTGGACAGTGTTATCTTGGTTCCACGGGTGGAATTTGCCCGGTAATAGATTGCGCAAAAAGTCTTCTAAACGGACCTTGCGGTGGGACAGATAAAAATGGAATGTGTGAGGTTGACCCAACAAAAAAGTGTGCCTGGGTTGAGATATATGAAAGATTGCAAAAACAGAAAAGAACTATTTCTAATGTACCTGAAACAAGAGATTATAATATATTTCCTTATGATGAAGAAGCAAAAATTTCAATTAATAATAAAAATAGAAGAAACGAAGGTTTTTATGGTGGGCTTTACCCTGAAGATAATAAAGCAAGTATTTCTCAAATCCCTATAAGAACTTTCCCTCCACCAGAAAAATTATATATATTTCTTTCACAACATATAGGTCTACCAGCAAAACCTATTGTAAACGAAGGTGAAAAAATAAAAAAAGGTCAAAAGATAGGGGAATCTACAGGTTTTATCTCTTCTCATATCCATTCAGGGGTGAGTGGAAAGGTTCTTTCTATTACAGAAAAAAGACACCCTATCACCAACAAAAAAGAGATTGCTCTGGTGGTCGAAAACGATGGTCTTGAGACCCTTGATGATTCAGTATATCCCTTGGAAAACTGGGAATCTCTTGGGAAGGAAGAAATTATTACATTCTTGTTAGATAAAGGGCTGGTGGGTTTGGGTGGTGCTATGTTTCCTTCTGTTGCAAAATTGTCACCTCCAAAACCTGTTGATACTTTGATTATAAACGGTTCTGAATGTGAGCCCCACCTTAGCGGAGATAACCGTTTGATGTGCGAGTATCCAGAAGATATTCTTAAAGGTGTTTCTGTTATAGAAAAAATTCTTGACGTAAAAAGAACCTTTTTTTGTGTAGAAGATAATAAAGAAGAGGCTTACCAAAATATAAAAAAATGTTCAACCCCATCCGTAAATATTTTGAAATTAAAAACCAAATACCCTCAAGGCGCTGAGAGGATGCTTATCAGAAGGAGTATAAACAGGACTGTTCCTCCAGATGGATTGCCTTTTGATGTTGGGGTGGTTGTTTTTAATGTAGCCACAGCATACAGTATCTACAAAGCAGTGTATGAGGGACTGCCACTTATTGAAAGGGTTGTTACTGTTGATGGAGAAGGCGTTTCTGGAAAAGGTAATTTTTTGATGAAGGTGGGGACTCCTTTAGAAGACATTGCAAGGGTATGTTTTTCGGATTCTTTTGATTTGAGTAATTATGAAGTTAAGATGGGTGGTCCTATGATGGGGGTTTTACAGGAAGATTTGAACTCTTATATTGTTAAAGGAACTACCGGGATTATATCCAACAAAAGAAGCCCTGTTGATGTTTCAACAGAACGAGTATGTATAAAATGCGGGAGATGTGTTGATGTTTGTCCTATGGAATTGTATCCGCACTATTTTGCTTTTTACGGAAAAAAAGGGTTATGGAACAAATGTGTTGAGTATGAAGTTAAAAATTGTATAGAATGCGGATGTTGCCAGTATATCTGTGCTTCTAAAATAGATATACTGAGTTTAATTAAGAAGGCAAAATTATATGTTGATAACAAAACTTAAAAATAAAGACAAATTATTAAAACTTTGCGAAGAAGAGAATTTGTATATCATTAAATGTTTTGGGTGTAAAGAGGTTTTTTTCCCTGAAAAAGATATCAACCTATTTATTGCGGAAAACGAAGATAAGATAAAAGGAGTTTTAAGGATAGATTACCTTTGCAACCAAGAGTTTGCCTCAGAATATATTAAAAAAAATCTTCCTGCAATCCTTAAAACTGATAAATTACTTATATTTTCTTGTGGTGTTGGTGTTCAGGTTGTAGCCAAACTTTTAGAAGATAAGGTTGTTTTACCTGGTTGTGACACCTTTTATTTGCACGGATTTCAAGGTGTGTCTTCTCAAGATGTTGATTGTGAACAATGCGGGAATTGTTACTTAAATATTACTGGTGGGATATGTCCCTTAACTGCTTGTGCTAAAGGGTTGTTGAATGGTCCTTGTGGCGGAGCGGACGAGAATGGTAAATGCGAAGTAAACTCAAAAATTGATTGTGGGTGGATTTTGATATATAATCGGTTAAACTCAATAAAAACCAGTAACGATAAACTATTTTCTGATATTTCTGTAAGAGATTATAGTCTTATATCTAAAAAGGCAAAAGATGAATTTTGAAGAAAAATTAAGATCGAAACAGTTTGTTTTTACAAGCGAGGTAGGACCTCCAAAAGGGATAAATCTTCTTCCACATATACAGGAAGCAGAAAAGTTAAAAATAAAAATAGATGCTTTTAATGTGACCGATATCCAAAGTTCAGTTATGCGGTTGGGTTCTCTTGCTACATCTCGGTTGCTTATTGAGAGGGGCCTTGAACCTATCTTTCAACTTACCTGTAGAGATAGAAACCGCCTTGCTTTACAATCCGACTTATTGAGCGCTTCTGTATTGGGTATAAGAAACGTTCTGCTTCTAACAGGTGACCATACGTTACTTGGTGACCACCCTCAAGCAAAACCAGTTTTTGACCTTGACTCTGTTTCTCTGCTACAAACTGCAACAGGGTTGATGGAAGGGAAGGATATGGTAGGTAACCAACTTGACGGTTCACCTCAATTTTTTCTTGGTGCTGTAGTAAACCCAGGGTATATCCCGCTCGATTTACAGTTGGCTAAAATGGAAAAGAAGATAGAAGCAGGCGCAAAATTTTTTCAAACTCAAGCGGTTTATGATATTGGCTCTTTTGAAAGTTTTATGAATAGAGTTAGTAAATATAATGTTCCGATTTTAGCAGGTATCGTATTGTTAAAATCTGCTGGTATGGCAAAATTTATGAACGAAAATGTTGCTGGTGTGAGTGTCCCTGATAAATATATAAAACTGTTGGCTGATGCTGATAAAAAAGAGCGAGCAAAAGTTAGTATAAAGATTGCTGTAGAACTTATTAGGGGAGTAAAGGCTCTTTGTGCAGGTATCCATTTAATGCCACTAGGTTGGGATAGGTATATATTAGATATTCTTAATGAATCTGGTTTTTAGTTGTGTTCCTATTTCGTCTTTGTAAGGATAAAAGAGAAGCGTATGGGGTGTTATCTACTCACTCTCGCCTTTGCCCCTACCCTCGGGTTCTTGTCCCGAGTATCTTCGAGGGATAGAAGACAAAAATCGCCAATTTGGCAAACTTAATTGTTAAAAAGGAGGTAATTGTGAAGATAATTAAATGTATGTTTTTATTAGTTATTCTTTCCGCTTTTTCAGCAAGAAGTCAATCAAGTTATTCTGATTGGCTAAAAAGGAGAGATGCTTTAAAAGAAGACGGTAGTGTAATGAGGTATTATACCTTTGAAGACGTTAAAGATAGTAAAAGTGTGGTCAAAGATTTAGGTAAAGATGGGAAAGACCTTACCTACCTACCTTATACAGACCCTGAAACTAAAGAAGTTTTTGATGATTTGAAGATAGTTGAAGGAAGGTGGCGTGAAAAAAAAGCTATAAGACTAAATAGAGGTTCTTTTAGAGGAGAGGCATACAATATTGGTGATAACAACCAGTTTACTGCTGAAGTTTGGTTTAAACGTCAAGGTATTGGAGATATTCTACTCAGGAGTAAAAGGAGAAATGGAACCATACTTTCTGTCTCAGGGTATTCTCAAGGGTGGCGGATTATTACAGCATACGAACAACCTACAACATTAATTTTCGAGGTGGGGCAACCTTTAGGCGCCACAAGCGTTTCTGTTAAAATCCCTATTGCCGACGATGTTTGGCAACATCTGATAGTTACTTTCGATGGGTCTCAAATGAATATTTATATAAACGGGCAGTTGCTTGAAACCAGTATGACAATGAGAAACGAAAAACGACAGATAGTTAAAGCAGACTCATTTGAAGGTAAATACGTTGCAACAAAAACTCCTTTTGTGATAGGTTACTCAGCCCACGGTGTTGGTTCAACAAAACTTGATATAGACGAAGTTATAATATATAACAGAGCGTTAAAACCAGAAGAGATCGTTGTATCCCGAAAAGATATATTTTCAAAAGCTGATACTTATTTAAAACAGAAAGATTACTCTAAAGCTCGCTCAGAGTACCTTAAAATGAAAGGTCTGCCTGGGTATGGTACTGAAATGGCTCTATTTAATATTGCTGAAACATATATGCTTGAAAAGGATTACTCTAACGCTCACAAAACTTTTAATGAGATACTTAACCTTGATGCTATTCCAGACTTATACAAAGTTCATACTCTGTTCAAACAGGCAGAACTTTATATTAAACAAAAAAATTTTGCAAATGCCAGAAAATCTCTTGAAAAGATACAAAAAATTGAAGAAGCACTTAACGACCACCGTTTTGAAGCTCGTTTAAAAGTTGGAGATACATATAAAGAAGAAAAACTCCATTCTACTGCAAGAAAAATATTTGCAGATTTATTGATTCAGGAAGAAAAACTTTCACATCCAAATGAAGGACATCGTTTAAAGTTAAGAGATAGGTTGGAAGAGTTAGAAGGTGTTGCAGACGGAAATAATGTAAAAACAAGGCAAGAGAAACTTTCTGAACGGATAAATCTACCTAAAAAAATGATATACGTGTCAACTAAAGGAGCCGATACCAATTCTGGAACAGAGAAAAGCCCTTTCAAAACAATAAAAAGGGCTCAGGAAGAGGTTCGAAAAATTAAAGAGAAAGGTTTACCAACAGGCGGTGTTAAGGTTATTCTTAGAGAAGGGAGATATTTTCTTGACGAAGGCCTATATTTTGGGAAAGAAGATTCAGGTACAGAAGATTCTCCAATAGTTTATAGTAGTTATCTGGGAGAAAAAGTTAGACTGATAGGAGGTCAACAGGTAAGAGACTTTAAACTAGTTACCGATTCTGAAATAAAAAAAGTTTTACCTAAAGAAGCGGTAGGTAAGGTTTTTGTTGCCGATGTAAAAAAAACAGGAATAGAGAATTATGGACAACTTTCTGCAATGAAAGGTACAGGTGGTTCTACTCCACACGGGATGGAACTATTCTTTAACGGTTCGCCTTTACGGCTTGCTCGCTGGCCAAATCAAGGACACGCAAGAACCTCTGGTATTGCAAAAAAAGATGGCGCACTACAAGGACGAGGACCTTCGCAAAAAGGTGGATTTAAATATTCTGATAAAAGGCACGAAAGATGGGTCAACGAGAAAGACGCTTGGATGTGTGGTTTCTGGTACTACGTGTTTTCAAAGGACCATATTAAAATAGATTCTATAAATACTACTGAGAAGGTTATTCAATTTTCATCTTTAGGTGGTGGCGACAATAGTTCGATTGCTATTAATGTTCCATATTATGCGTACAACCTGTTAAGTGAACTTGATGAACCAGGCGAATGGTACCTTGATAGAGAAAAAGGACTCTTGTTCTTATACCCGACATCTCCAATACAGACCAGCGAGGTAATAGTTTCTACCATTGATAAGCCAGTAATAAGTATGAAAGAGGCTTCAAACATACTTTTTTCAAATATTTCAATAGAGGCAACTCAGGTTAACGGAGTAGAGATTGAAGGTGGCAGAAACAATCTAATTGCATCAAGCGTTATAAAAAATGTTGGTCAGTGGGGTGTTGTTGTAAATAATGGTTGGGAACACTCAATAGTAGGTTGCGATGTCTACGATGTTGGCGCTGGGGGCATTTCTCTTACTGGCGGCGATAGAGTTAAACTTATACCATCTTGTCATTTAGCTGAAAATAACCATATATACCGATTTAACAGGTTTGACCAAGGTTATAGGCAAGGGATAAGCATAGATGGGTGTGGACAGAGAATATCTCATAACCTTATACACGATAGTCCTATGCAAGGAATATATTTTAATGCAATGGACCATATTATAGAGTATAACGAACTACACGATGTGGTTCACGAAGGTAGAGAACTTGGTGCTATGTATATTTATGGTGCTCATAATGGATGGAGATGGATGAATAGAGGTAGTGTGATAAGGAACAACTTTATACACCATATAAGTTACCAATCTTCTCCTAATTTAAGCCAAGGTTTGAACTGTATACATCTTGACGGTAGAAATGGAGGGCTTGTTCTGGAGAATAACATTTTTTACAAATTTCCCAATGGTATTTCTTCTTCTCACCCTGATATGATACATATTAATAATGTTTTTGTCGACGCTACAAGGGGCGGTGTTAGCATAGGAGAGAGAGGGTTAAACTACTTTTTTAGCCCGGAAGGAGAACCTATTCTGAGTAGGATATCTGGCTGGGCTCAAAAAATTAAGAGCGTAAGGTATAAACAGCCACCTTGGAATTATCGTTACCCTCAATTGGTTTCTGCTCTTATGGATAATGAGTTGATGAAATCTAAGAATAATGTTGTTGAACGAAATATCAGCACAGGCGGACCTTTTATTAACGCAAGAGTTTCTCAAAAAGAAAACAATATATCATATAATTTTGATGGCGGTGAACCTTTCTTTATTGATAAAGAAGGTATGAACTTTCATATAAGACCTGGTTCACCTGCTTACGCTCTTAGTGGGTATATGCCCGTTGATATGGGAGAGATAGGTGTTTATAAAGATAATTTAAGAGCAAGTTGGCCTGTCAATAGAAGTAAAGAAGATATTGGTAAGTATTTGTTAGAAGGGTGGAAAGCAGTCTCAGATTTAAAAACTACTGAAATGGCGCCAACTGGTAGAATAAGTGAGCCCCTTGAATATATAATAGAAAAACGGAAAACTGATATAAAAATAGATGGTAGGTTGGATAAAAATGAGTGGTTAGGTCTTGATAAAAAGAAAGCAATGATAATTGAAAACGAATATAAAGGGGATAAAGAGAAGAAAGGTCCTAAGACTTACGCATGGGCCCTTTATGATAAAGAGTATTTTTATATTGCGGCAATATTTGAACCAGATCCTTACAAGGAAGGTATGGCACCTAACCTAAAAAAATTTACAGGAGATTTTTTTGAGGTTGATATAGAAGGCAGGCATGGCACACATAGTTTGAGTTGGTGGACAGACGATATGGCAACCGGTCCATTATATGTTCTTGTTTTTAATGCTAATGGCACTCTTAGGGTTAGCAATAAATTTGGTATGCCATATAAAGATATAAAAAAACTTGAAGAAACAGTTGAATATAAGGTATCCCTTCTTAATGAAGAGACAAGAGAATGGGCAGTAGAAATAAAGATACCTTTCGCAAATATATGGCTAAATCCAGATGAAATAGAAAGAACATCTTTTAACCTTGGAACTTATAAGAGGAGTGGTTTTTTTGCTTGGGTCCCAACAGGCACTTCATTCTGGCGTCTTGAGAATGCAGGTTTTGTGAAGTTTGAAAAATAAGTGGTAAAAAAGTATGTGGTGTCTACTCACTCCCCTTCTTTGCCCTCTACCCAATGGGGATGTTTGGGGTAGTAAGTCCCTAAGAGTTTGCAGAGAGGTTAATGGGATGAGGTTTATCCCTCAGAAATACTGTCGGGACAGGACTCGTTTTTCCTACCACCCATAATAACAAAATGGGCGCGTAGAAAGTGTAGTTCGCAGACCGACAAAAATCGTTAATTTGGTAGAACGTTAAACTAATAAAGGAGATGAAAATTGAATATAAAAATTTTTTTGAGATTTACATTTATTTTCGTAGTAAGTTTGACTTTTAATTTAAGAGGGCAGGATAACGGGTATGCCAATTGGGTAAAACGTAGAGATACCTTAAAAGAAGATAAATCAGTAGTAAGATATTATACTTTTGAGGATGTAAAAGATAGCCAATCCATTGTTAAAGATTTAAGTGATAACAAAGGTGATTTAAAATTTATTCCGTTTCTTATAAGAGAAACTAAAGAAAAGATTGATGACCTTCAAGTGATAGAGGGAAGATGGCCTGAAAAAAAAGCTGTTCGCCTTGATCAGGGTTGGTATCAAGGAATACCTGTACCTATTGAAAATAAGCAGTTCACGTTAGAGGTCTGGTTTAGAAAAAATGGACCCGGTAGTATAATGCCAGAAGCAGGTAAAGGAGCTTACATTGTGTCTTCTCCGCCTGGATGGGGTAGCGGGTGGCGTTTAATTACAGAATATAAACCTGCTTATCTATCTTTTGATATTGGTATAGAAAGAAATAATATTAGAGCAAAAAGTGACAAGATGTATTCAGATGGTATATGGCATTATGTTGCTGCAACTTGGGATGGGAAAATTATTAAACTTTATGTTGACGGTCTGCTTGTTTCTACTGCTGAATATGAGGGTGAATATATTGACGTTAAACAGCCGTTTAGGATAGGTTTTAGGAGTGGTGGGTCGGCTTTGTTGGATATAGATGAGGTAGTTATATATAACAGGGTTCTTGATATAAAAGAGATAGAGACTGAAGGTAAAGGTTTTGGGATGTCAACCCCTGATGAAGTTTTTTTAAAAGCCGATGCTTACATAAAAGAAGGAAATTTTAAGAAAGCAAGAGCTGAATACGAAAAACTTAAACATTTACCAAGTTTTGGTAAGGAATATGCTCTATTTAATATATCGGAAAGTTATAGGTTGGAGAAAGATTATTTTAACTCACATAAAACTTTTGAAGAGATACAAAAATTAAAAGGTTTGTCTGATTATTACCGCATATATGCTTTGTTTCAGCAAGCAGAAGTATATCTTGAAGAGAAAAACTATAAGAAAGCTCGAGAGATTTATCAGAAAGTCACAGAGGTTCCGGGTGCGTTAGAATACCACATTTTTACTTCACAATTGAAGGCTGCAGATACGTATAAAGATGAGAAGAAATATTCTGTTGCAAGAGGTATCTATGAGAAACTTTTGAGACAGGAAGAATTATCGTTGTACCCTCACGAAGGTTATAGACATGACCTAATAGATAGGTTAGAACAGATAGAAGGGGTAGCAGATAGTAGATTATTAAAGACCAAAAAAGAGAAGTTTATTGAAACAATTATGAGCCCTCGTAAGTTAATATATGTATCAACGAAAGGAGTAGATACCAACTCTGGGACAGAGAAGAGTCCTTTTAAAACAATAAAAAGGGCTCAGGAAGAGGTCCGCAAAATAAAAGAGAAAGGTTTACCTACTGGGGGAATTAAAGTTGTTCTTAGGGAAGGTAAATATTTTCTTGATGAGGGTCTATATTTTGGGAAAGACGATTCTGGTACAGAAGATTCTCCAATAGTTTATAGTAGTTACCCAAAAGAAAAAGTCCGTATTATAGGCGGTAAACAGATAACAAATTTTAAACCACTCACTGATAAAGTCATTTTAGAACAGTTGCCAAAAGAATCAAAAGGTAAAATATGGGTTTCAGACTTAAAAGAACTTGGAATAACAGAGTATGGGCAACTTGCTTATATGAAAGGAGATAGATCTTCGTTCCCTCACGGAATGGAATTGTTTTTTAATAGTAAACCTATGTGGCTTGCTCGCTGGCCAAACGAAGGGTATGCAAGGGTGGCTGGTATAAAAAGAAAAGATGGAGAGATGAAGGGTAGAGGTCCTTACCAGATTGACGGTTTTGTATATTCTGATACCCGGCACGACAAGTGGGTAAACGAGAAAGATATTTGGCTAAATGGATACTGGTATTTTGTTTATTCAAAAGACCATATAAAAGTGAAATCTATTGATACCGTAAATAAAATTATTTCAACAACCCCAAACAGAACTTCTATAGGTTTAAATGTGCCTTACTTTGCTTACAATATATTATGTGAATTAGATAACCCTGGAGAATGGTATCTTGACAGAGATACAGGAAAACTATATTTTTTTCCACCTGAACAAATTGCAAATAGCGAAATTATTGTCTCAACTCTTCAAACACCTATTGTATTGATGAAAGAAGCATCAAACATAGTTTTTTCAGGTATTACTGTTGAGGCAACTCAGGTCAACGGAGTGGAAATCGAAGGAGGGAGAAACAATTTAATTGTATCAAGCAATGTAAAAAATATTGGACAATGGGGTGTTGTTGTAAACAATGGGTGGGAACATTCAATTGTAGGTTGTGATATTTTTGATACGGGTGCTGGTGGTATTTCTTTAACTGGAGGCGATAGAGTTAAACTTATTCCCTCAAGACATTTAGTTGAGAATAATTATATTCACCGTTTTAACCGGTTTGATGGCGGTTATAGGCAAGGTATAAGTATTGATGGTATGGGGCAGAGGGTTTCTCATAATCTTTTATATGATAGTCCTATGCAGGGAATATATTTTAACGCTATGGACCATATTATAGAGTATAACGAGTTGCACGATGTAGTTCACGAAGGTAGAGAACTTGGAAGTATGTATGTTTATGGAGCGCATCATAACTGGAGATGGATGAATCGAGGAACCGTAATACGGAACAATTTTATGCACCATATAAGTTACCGTTCCTCACCAAATTTAACTAAAGGGTTAAATTGTATACATGTTGATGGAAGAAACGGCGGGATGGTTATAGAAAAGAATATTTTTTACACTTTCCCTAACGGGATTTCCTGTTCTCATCCTGATATGAGACTTGAGAATAATCTTTTGATTGAAGCAGAACGGTCAGGAATTAGCGTTGGAGAGAGAGGTATGGATTTTTTCTTTGATTCGAAAAAAGAACCAATATCTGCAAATTTTAGGAGTTTTTCAAATAAACTTGTTAGCGTTAACTATAAACAACCGCCTTGGAGTTATAGGTTCCCTCAACTCTTCTTCTCTATGCAGGATGAAACTCCTATGAGAACAAAAAACACTATTATAGAACGAAACATCAATACTGGAGGAAGGTTTTTAGGTATTGGTGGAATAGTTAGAGAAGATAACATTATAAGGAACAATTGGGATGGCGAAGATTTACTATTTATTGACCGTGAGAATATGGATTTTAGATTAAGACCAGGGTCTCCCGCTTATGGTTTAACAGGAGCAGAGCCAATTGATATAAATAAGATAGGTCTTTATAAAGATGAACTTAGAGTAACTTGGCCAATTAGCAGAACAAAAGATGATATAGGTAAATATCATAACGTAAAACGTGATACACTAAAAGAACTACAAGCAACTACAATGGCTCCTTTACAAAGAGTCTCAGAACCTTTAACCTACACAGTTCCTATTTCAAAAAAACAGATTAAGATAGATGGGAAACTCGACCCAAATGAATGGGGAGGGCTTGATATAAAGAAAGCTATAATAATTGAACAACATTTTCGTGATGGAAAAAAACAGGTGGCAGGTGGTGCAAGAAGTTACGCTTGGCTCCAATACGACAATCAAAATCTTTATGTAGCCTCTAAACATCAGGCAGACCCTTATACAAAAGATATGCCCTATGCAATGGAAAAATTTGATGGGGCTTTTTTTGAGGTTTCTATAGAAGGACAGATGGGACCTTTAACCAATTCCTGGTGGAGCGATGATATGCTTACAGGACCCATATATATAATTGGTGGGTATTTTAAGGGTAACGTAGAGGTTATTAACAAATTTTCTATGCCGTACGAACAATTGCTAAACATAAAAAAATCTATAGAATATAAAGTCTCAATTCTTGACGAAAAAAATGCTGTTTGGGTATCAGAAATGAAGATACCGTTTTCAGCGTTAGGTATAAAAATATCAGATGTAGACAAACTATCCTTTAACCTTGGAACTTATAAGAGAAGCGGTCTTTTTGCTTGGGTGGCTACTGGTGATTCTTTCTGGCGACTTGAAAACGCTGGTTTTATAAAATTTGAAAAATAATTTTAATAGGAGAACTATGCTTAAAGATATTGAAATATCTCAGAATGCTAAAATAAAACATATATCAGAAGTAGCAGAAAATGCAGGTATAGACGAAAAGTTTCTTGAACCTTACGGAAGGTATAAAGGAAAAGTCTCTTTAGATATTCTTAAAACCCTTGAAACTAAAAAAAATGGGAAATATATTGATGTAACCGCTATTACACCAACCCCTCTGGGTGAAGGTAAAACTGTTACAACTATAGGGCTTTCGCAAGCGCTACATAAACTTAATAAGAGTGTTTTTACCTGCATAAGACAGCCTTCCCTTGGACCTGTTTTTGGAATAAAAGGTGGCGCAGCAGGTGGTGGGTATTCTCAGGTGGTACCTATGGAAGATTTTAACCTGCACCTTACCGGAGATGTGCACGCTGTTGGGTTGGCTCATAACCTTCTTGCAGCTTTCATAGATAATTCTCTTAGCAAGAAAAATCCTTTAAGGATTGATCCTTTTTCTATTGAATGGAGGCGAGTGCTTGATGTTTCAGATAGAACTTTAAGAAATATTGTGGTAGGTCTTGGTGGTAAAGAGAATGGTATACCGAGAGAAAGTGGGTTTGATATTACTGTGGCTTCGGAGGTAATGGCTATATTGGCTCTTGCAGATAACCTTTCTGATTTAAGAGAACGGCTATCACGCATTATTGTTGCTACAAATGTGGACAAAAAATTTGTTACAGCAGAAGATTTGAAAGCAGCGGGAGCAATGGCAGTGTTACTTAAAGATGCTGTTAATCCCACTCTTATGCAGACACTTGAAGATACACCTGTTTTTGTGCATGCTGGCCCTTTTGCCAACATTGCACACGGCAATAGTTCTATAATTGCCGACCGTATAGCCCTTAAACTTGCTGATTATGTTGTTACAGAGAGCGGTTTTGGGGCAGATTGTGGTATGGAAAAATTTATGAATATAAAATGTAGATATAGCGGTCTTAAACCCGATTGTGTAGTTATTGTTGCCACTGTAAGAGCATTAAAAATGCATAGCGGTAAATTTAAAATTGTGCCAGGTAAACCTCTTTCGCAAGGGTTGATACAAGAGGATATTACTTCTTTAGAAGAAGGGAGTTGTAACCTTGCAAAGCATATAGAGAACGCAAAACTTTTTGGAATACCAGTAGTTGTGGCAATAAACAGGTTTTCTACTGATACAGAAAAAGAGATATCTCTTTTAAAAGAACTGGCAGTAAAATATGGAGCCAACGATGTATCAGTGAGCCAGGTTTGGGAGAAAGGCGGGGAGGGCGGTATAGAACTTGCCGAAAAGGTTATATCAAATTGTGAAAAAGATAAAAATTTTAGGTTTTTATATGATTTAGAATGGGATATAAAAAAGAAGATAGAAACAATCGCTACACAAATATATGGAGCGTCAAAGGTTGAATATTTGCTGGAAGCAGAAAAAAAGATTGCCACTTATACAAAATGGGGATTTGCTAACTTGCCTATATGTATGGCTAAAACTCATCTATCTCTTTCTCACAACCCTTTACTTAAAGGAAGACCAGAAGGATTTACTCTTCCAGTAAGGGATATAAGAATTTCTGCTGGAGCAGGTTTTTTATATCCACTATGCGGAGATATGAGAACTATGCCTGGGTTACCTTCTATACCAGCAGGCACTAAAATGGATATTAATAAAGACGGCAAAATAGTTGGGCTTTTTTAATAAATAAAGATACTCTTGGGCCTTGTCATCATGAACGCCCATTTTGTCATCTCTAAAAAAGTATGTGGTGTCTACCACTCTCGCCTTTGCCTTCTCCCCCTGAGGTCTTGTCCCGAGTACCTCCGAGGGATTCTCCCTGCTTGTCATTCCGGACTTGATCCGGAATTTCGTTTTTTACAACTGCTCCGTATGGGTAAAAAGGTGAGGTTTTTTTACTTTTTGCAATAAAAATGTTACAATTTAGAGTTACAAGACTTTTTTTTGCTCAATTCAGTAGCACAAAAACTCAAAAAATAACATTATTTGACAAGGAGCGGTATATAATGGGAGCTAAAAGTAATATTCTGTACAAGACAAACTACAAAAACGTAAATAAAGCAGGGTTTACTTTAATAGAATTGTTGGTTGTTATAGCAATTATAGCGATTCTTGCGGGGATGCTTCTACCTGCTTTAGGTAAAGCAAGAGAAAAAGCAAGAGCAACTGCCTGCATGAACAACCTAAAACAACTTGGTATTGCTTTTGAAATGTACAAAATTGATTGGAACGATTTTTATGTGCCTCAACCAGATTGGAAAGCAAGGTTATGGACATATGTAGCGTCAGATACAAGAAATGATATATCTAACTGTCCAAGCCGCCACGGAAAGACCATTCCTTCAGACAACTGGCACTATGGGCAAGGATACAACATTGGCGCTGGAGAAGTTTATCCTGGGTTTGCTGGTAGAAACTCTGATGCAATAAATAATCCTGGTAACAAAATTCTTGTTGTAGAGTGGGGTAGAACTGTTGATGGTCGTGGGGGATGCAATGCTGGGCCCCCTTACCAAGAAGATGAGGTAGAAAGCCCAGAAGGTGTTGAATTGTTTGGGGGGTCAACTTCATATTGGGCTGTAGTAAGAGTTCATTCTGGAGGTTCAAATATACTTTTTGGAGACGGGCATGTTGAATGGAAAAGACCAGAGTCGTATCATAGCAACGCTGACGGTAGCGGTAATAAAACCCCTCTTGCCCCAGATACTGAATTAAAAATATCTCCTGAGTGGAGAAAATATTGGGATACCTCTTATTAAATATAATAAAGGAATACGAAGGTCGAACCTTCGGAAAGTCCCTGCTTGTCATTCTGAACTTGAACCAAAATCTCATTTTACTACCGCTCCATAGATGACAAAGTGGACGGGTAGGAGGAAAAACTATGAAACGTATTTTTATATTTTTTATATTGTTGGTTTCTACAAGTTTTTTATATGGACAAGACATTGTTGCAACCACAAGTGTCATTTCTTCAGTAATAGATGATATATCGGGTAAACAGATAAAAGTTTCTACTTTAGTTCCTGCTGGCAGTTGTCCAGGACATTTTGATTTAAAAATAGGTCATCTTGTTACTATTGAAAAAAAGGGTATACTTTTTGCCCAGGGTTATGAAGAATACCTTACTAAAATAAAAGATTCTATTAAAAACCCAAAGTTTACAATATACATTGTTGATGTAGACGGTAACTGGCTTATTCCTGCCAACCAGATAACAGTTTATGAAAAAGTGGCTGATATTCTATTTAAATTGTATCCTCAAAAAAAACATCTTTTTACAAAAAATATAACACGTGGAGTAAAAAGGATTAAAATTACTGATAAGTCAGCTAAAGAGATGATTATAAGTAAAAAAATGTATGATTTACCAGTAATATGTAATTCTCATTTAAAAGATTTTCTTGAGTATTTAGGTTTTAAAGTAGTTGCTACCTACGGTAGAAAAGAAGAACTTACCCCCGAAATTATTCGTAATTTGCTTATAGAGGCAAAAAACAATAATGTCAAACTTATTATAGACAATATTCAGGCAGGTCAAGATACCGGAAAGGTATTAACAAAACATTTGAACATTCCGCATTCTTCCATCTCAAACTATCCAGGTGTTTTTCCGAATACCCAAACCTTAAGGCAAACTTTGTGTGAAAACATTAAGAAGATAGTTACCGATTATGAGACCTTTAATACAGCTAAATAATGTTACGGTTGGATATTTATCTGAAACAATTATTCAAGACCTTTCTCTCGACATACATTCAGGAGAGATTATTGGAATTTTTGGGCATAATGGTGCAGGAAAAACAACTCTTCTATGTGCAGTCAACGGGCTTGCAGAAATCTTTTCTGGGAATGTTTTTATTGATGGGGTAGAGTTGACAAAGTTTAACGGAAACAGGTTAAGAAAAAACATAGGGTACGTTCCTCAACATTTTGAAATAGACCCTAAACTGCCCATAATCTCTAAAGATGTTATTCTTATGGGAAGATACCCAAAAATGGAGTTTTTAAAACGTTTAACCCAAATGGAAAAAAAACTTTTTTATGAGGTAATAAAACTTCTTTCTTTGTCAAGCATAATAGAGAAACCTTTTGGGCAACTTTCCGGTGGCGAAAAGAAAAAAATCCTAATTGGTAGGGCTTTAATGCAAGAACCACAGATAATGTTGTTTGATGAAATTTTTGCTTGGTTGGATAGAGAAATGGTAAAGAATTTTGTTGATATAATCTTACAATTGCATAAAATTAATAAACAAACAATTCTTCTGGTTTCTCACGATATTGATATAATAAAAAAGTTGTGTAACCGTGTTGTTTGGATGGAAAGAGGAAATATTGTAATGGATGTTGACATTAAACAGTTTTTATCTTCTACAAAGTTGTTAAATGGAACTAATTAAACTGGCTTTTTTTCAGAAAGCACTGCTTGCTTGTTTGTTTGCAGGGGTAGCCTGTGGTATTGTTGGGGTTTGGATTGTAATTATGAAAATCTCTTTTATAGGGGTTGCTATTTCTCATGCAGCTTTCGCAGGGGCTCTACTTGCTCTTGTATTAGGTAAACCTGTACTACTATTTTCTTTTATTTTTACTCTTTTTGCTTGTTCTGTTCTTGGTCCTCTTTCTGATAAAGGTCAGTTACATCCAGAAACATCTATTGGAATAATCTTTTCTTCAACACTCGGTATGGCTTTCCTGTTTATGGGGATGCTACCGGAGGGTAAAAGTCAAGCGTTAAACCTATTGTGGGGCAGCGTTCTTACAGTTAACTCATTGGATATTCGTGTTCTATTTATTACGTCAAAGTTAGTCACTCTTGTTTCGATACTTTTTTATAAAGAGATACAATCGGTTGTTTTTAATAGAGAACTTGCAAAAGCCAGTGGTATAGCGGCGTCACTATTTTTCTATCTACTGCTGTTTCTTACTGGTGCAACTGTGAGTGCAACCTTACAATCTGTTGGAGGGCTACTTGTTTTTGCTTTAATTATAAACCCGGCTGCTTCTGCTTACCAGATAACTTACAGTATGAAAAAGATGTACCTTCTTTCAGTTCTGTTTGCAGTTATTTCTGGTTGGGTAGGACTTTTCCTTGCTGCATATTTTAATCTTTCTGCTGGTGCTTCTATAGTGATTGTTTCAAGTATAATCTTTATTCTTACAGTTGTTTTTTCACCTAAAAGAATTGTAAAAAAGAATTCATTTGGTAGGTCTGTTTAAAACCCCATTCCGTCTTTTGTAGTTAGTCTTGCGAGTTTTACCCGCCGAAGCCAACCTACGCTACAATACAAGCTTCGGCAGGTATACCTTGGCGTAGGTGGAGGGGTATTTGCAGGCAAGGAAAAATACGAGGGATTGCCCTGTATGCCATTCCGGACTTGATCCGGAATCTCGTTTTTCTTACTACCAGCGTGGGTTACATTAGAGATCCTGAAACAAGTTCAGGACGACAAAATGTGTGGATAGCATAAAACAGAATGAATTTACCAAAAATTCACTTTAAGAGGTAGAAAATATGAAAACACAAAAAGAGTTTTTTAATATGAAAGCGGAGAATTGGGATGAAAAACAGAACATATCTGTTCAAAATTGTCGTAAGTTAATAAAAGAATGTCAATTGTCCAACGACCAAGTTGTCCTTGACGTTGGAACAGGCACAGGTGTTCTTATACCTTTCTTTCTTGCAGGAGATTTGAAAGAACTTAAAATTTTTGCTATCGATTATGCTGAAAAAATGGTTGAAAAACTCATAAGTAAAAATTATCCAAAAAATGTTATACCAATGGTTGCAGATATACATAGCACAAATTTTCCAGATAATACTTTTGATAGAATAATAGCCAATGCCTGTTATCCTCATTTTGAAAAAAAAGAGATAGCCCTTAATGAGATATACCGTATACTAAAAAAGGGTGGCTTTTTTATTATTTCACACCTATGGGGAAGAGAACATATAAACAGGTTTCATAAAAAAACTCACCAGATTGTTAGTAAAGATATGATTCCACCTATACCAGAATTGAAATCTTTTATAGAAGGACTTGGATTTAAATATGTAGATGGAACTGATGATACAGATTACTTTTTTGTAAAATTCACCAAATAGTATTTAAGACAAAGGAAGTAATTCCCTCAGAAATACTGTCGAGACTTGATCCGCTTTTTACACCCCCCCATTCCGTCTTTTGTATTTTATCTTGCGAGTTTTACCCGCCGAAGCCAACCTACACTAAAATAGAAGCTTCGGCAGGTATACCTTGGCGTAGGAGGGGCTTCGTAACGTGGCAATCTCGCCGAAGGCGGAAAAGGAATGCCCCAACCTTTGCCTTCTCCCCTTGGGAATGTTCGGGATAGTAAATCTCTCAAGAGTTTGCAGAGAGGTTAATGAGATTATGATGTATATTGCTGTTTACACGGATTTTTATTAAAACATAGTTAAGGAATCATCAATCAGTTTTTGCTTCTCTTTTTTCAAGTAAAGATAATATTTTTTCGTAGGTTTCTTTGCTGATAACATGCTCTATTTTACAGGCATCTTTTTTGGCAATACTTAGAGGAACTTTAAGTATTTGAGTAAGAAATTTGACTATCACAAGATGTTTTTGGTATATCTTTTCAGCTTTCTTCCTTCCTTTAGAGGTCAAGTGTACATTGCTATATTTTTCTTGTTTGATATACCCTTTAGATGAAAGGGTGTTAAGAGCAGTGACAACAGAAGGACTTTTTACATTAAGAAAATCACCAATATCTTTTACTCTAACGATACCTTTTTCGTTTTCGATAATTTTTATAGCTTCAAGATAATCTTCAAGACTTTGTGTTAACATATTTTACCTAAAAGAAAAGAGTTGCTGTTTGATAAAATAAGACAGCCGCAATCCAGCCAACAAGTATAGACCATACTGTAGCAATGAAAGCCCATCTAAACCCTGTTTCTTGTTTTATAACAGCGATAGTTGCAATACAAGGGATATACAAGAGAGTCATAAGCATAAAAGAGTAAGCAGAAGCAGGTGTAAAAAGTTGGGATAAGGCTATAGACATATTCTTTGCGCCTCCAAGTACAGCCCCAAAAGTTCCAACAACAAGTTCTTTTGCTACCAATCCAGATATTAAAGCAACACCGGCTTGCCAATTACCAAATCCAGCAGGCCTCAATATAGGAACAAGGAAACTCCCAATAATTCCAGTAAAACTTTCTCTGCTTGCATATTCGGCTGAAAGAGGAAAATAACTTAAAAACCATACAAGGACAACACCAGCAAAAATCATTGAACCAGCTTTTCTCAAAAATAGGGATGTTCTCTCCCAAGCTGATATAAGCATATTTTTAAGGTCGGGAGCGTGGTAGGGAGGTAGTTCCATAATAATGTGGCTCGATTCGTGTTTGAAAAAAAGTGATTTAAAAATTCTGGCAGTCAACATTCCCGCAAGTACTCCTATAATATAAAGTGAGAAAAGGATAGAACCCTGATTTTTCTTAAAAAATATGCTTGTAAATAAGAGAAAAATAGGTAACCGAGCAGAACAACTCATAAAAGGAAGTGCAAGAATAGTTATTATTCTGTCCTTCTTTGTTTCAAGGGTTCTGGTAGCCATAATTGCCGGTACATTACATCCAAAACCTAATATCATAGGTATAGCACTTTTACCGTGTAGACCAATTGTATGCATTATTCTATCAGTTACAAAAGCGGCTCTTGAAATATATCCTGAATCTTCCATTGCGGTAAAAATAAAAAAGAGTAAAAATATATTGGGTATGAAAACTATTATTGCACCAAGCCCAGAAATGATGCCCTCAGTAAAGAGTGAAGTAATCCATTGTGGTAACTGAGCAAAATATAGAAATTGAGCCACTTTAATAGAAATATTAGAGAAAAGGTTATCTAACAGATTTGCAAAAGGTCCTCCAAGATTAAATACAATCTGGAAAGTTAACCACATAAAGAAAAGAAAAATAATGCTCCCTGTGAAGGTGTGTGTAAAAATTTTATCTAATTTAGCTGTAAATTCAATCTTTTCTTCAAGAAGTTTCTCTTTAGTAACACATTCCTTTGCAACACCATGAATATAAGCATATCGTTTCTCTACTATAAAATTTTCAATATCAGGGCAAAGACTCTCCAACTTGTTAATTATTTTTTCTACTGTGGAGTAGACACCTTCTTTTTGTAGTTTCTGAATAAATTCCGCATCTTTTTCTATCAAACGAATTGCAAAGAAACGGAAAGGGTAGGGCGGGGTAAACTCTTTTATAATTGGTTGTAGTTCAGAAATTACTTCTTCTACCTCTTTTCCGTAATTGATTTTTATACTTTTTTTCTCCGTTAATACAGCGGAAGAATGTATCAAATCTTTTAGTTCAGATATTCCAATATTCTTGTTTGCAGTTGTTAGAACAAACTTAATACCCATTATATTTTCAAGCTGTTTTATGTTAATATTGATTCCTTTCTTTTCAGCAGCGTCACACATATTTACAGCAACAATAACATTCTGTTCAAGTTCAAGCATAAGGGTAACAAGGTATAGGCTTCTTTCGAGGTTGGTTGCATCGGCAACAACTACAACAGTATCGGCATTCTTTTTAACAAGTATGTCTCTGGCAATTTTTTCGTCTTCGGTAAAAGATGTAAGAGAATAGGTTCCAGGAAGGTCCATAACTTTGTATCTTGTGTCGTTATGAGTAAAAAAACCTTCTTTTATTTCTACTGTAACACCAGGCCAATTGCCTGTCTTTTGATGTAAACCAGTCAAAGAATTGAAAAGGGTAGTTTTTCCAGTGTTGGGGTTGCCTGTAAGAATAATTGTTTTTTCTTTCATATTAAACGTCCTCTGCTAAGTTTTAAAGGGATAACTGATACACACATTGCAATGCCTTGCCCTATACCTATGCTGGTTTCACCTTTTTTAAAAATTACAGGTCCAGGGGAAGATTTAGTTACTTCTATAATATCTCCAACAAAAATACCAAGTGTGGTTAAACGCCTCTTTGCTTCAGGACATTCTAACCCAATTCTTACTATTCTGTAATATCCATTGACAGCACTATTTAATCTCAACATTTGAGTTTCTCCTTAAAAAGTTAGTCTTGTCTAACAAAGTTAGTTAACCCTTATTTTACCTCAGTTTTTTTGTTCTGTCAAGGGGGAAAAAAGTATGTGGTGTCTACTCACTCTGGTACTACGGCGCATACACCTTCTACGTAACAATCGGGCACTCTGAGAACTCACCCTTCTGCATATAAGACATCTCCGAAGGGCTTAACAGGCTCAGAGTAGATGAACAAAAGGCTTGAACCTTTTGTTAACAGCCCCCCCATTCCGTCTTTTGTATTTTGTCTAGCGAGTTTTACCCGCCGAAGCCAACCTACGCTAAAATAGAAGCTTCGGCAGGTATACCTTGGCGTAGGAGGGGCTTCGTAACGTGGCAATCTCGCCGAAGGCGGAAAAGGAAATGGGGTAAAAAAGTATGGGGTGTCTACTCACTCCCTTATTGCCTTCTACCCTATGGGGAGAAGGATCAAGGATGAGGGGGGAGTTAGCAACTTAACCAAAAACGAAAGACGTAATGATAAAAAATTAGACTCCCCCTTATTTGTCATTCCGGACTTGATCCGGAATCTCGTTTTTTATGTTGTGCCTATTACCAGCGTGGGTTA
>Ga0172382_10003088_pt1 | contig 26746 bp, 21 predicted proteins | sample Leawel138RmetaG_FD_122245 | JGI IMG/M metagenome (GOLD analysis project Ga0172382, IMG submission 122245) | Leachate microbial communities from a municipal landfill in Southern Ontario, Canada - Leachate well 138R metaG | ecosystem: Engineered > Solid waste > Landfill > Unclassified | place...
ATGTATGGCTTGATGATATATTTTTTGTATATCTTCTTGTATATAGCGGTGATGGTCGCTGTAAAATTGATGTCCGACTAAATTAACGCCGATTTTTTTAATGGTCTCCAAAAAAGCTTCGGGATTTCCTATGCCGCAGTAAGCGAAAACTTTTTTAGACTTCATTTGTTCGATAGTTATTTCTGTGCCGGTTGCTGTAATTACAGATTTAGGCTGATGAACGGCACAAGCGATAGGCATATCAGGTTTATATTTTCGTAAGTTCTTTCTGATTTTTTCAATTTGTTCAGAGTTAACTTGGTTTGTGCGTGTAATTATCACAGCATCAGCGCGTCTTATTTGATTAATCGGCTCGCGAAGAAGACCTGCCGGAAGCAGCTTGTCATAACCGAACGGCTCGGTCGCGTCGATAGTTAATATATCCAAATCTCGTGCTAATCTGCGATGCTGAAATCCGTCATCCATTACTAATATATTCGCGCCTTGAGATACCGCCAGTTTAGCTCCTTTGACGCGGTTAGGATTTATTATGACCGGCGTTCCGGGGCAGGCATTCGCCAAAAGAGATGCTTCATCACTAATGCCGTACTCGGATTTATATCCGCGGGTCAATATAGCAGGGCGATGCTGTCTGCTTAGATACCTCGCGAGCCATATTACAAGCGGGGTTTTGCCTGTTCCGCCGGTTGTTATATTTCCGATGCTGATTACTTTTGCTGATATGAGTTGAGTTTTGAAAACACCGGCATCATAAAGGCCGTTTCTCAGCAGTATTACCAGATAATATAAAAAACCGGCAACGCGCAGCATCAGCCGTATTAATACCGCACTCACCCCTGTTTTCCTGCCGCTGATAATGTCTCGAAAATCTTCCTGTTTCAATTGCAAATCCTTTTAGAAACAGCCTTTATACCATTTTCCGCTTAAGTTGTCATCAGGATAATTCTCTTGGCCAAGCCGAATTCTAAGTGAATCGGTACAAGAAACGCAATACAGAATTGATATGAGTTGATTTGACTATGAAAGCAGTCAACAATTTGGGGCCTATCGCAATTGTTTTTAAAACAGGTACTTATGGGCGGTACAGGACTTGAACCTGTGGCCCCCAGCGTGTCGAGCTGGTGCTCTAGCCAACTGAGCTAACCGCCCCTGAATAATGAGCATATTAAGTCCGAATGCAGAATAAATCAAGCACTTTGATAGAAATGTTTTTGGGCTTATTTGGAAAAATCGCAGAATTGCTGTAAATGGTTTTTTATCTATTTAAAACCTTGCGTACAACAGCCGCAGCTACGAGGGTCTGCTGGTAATCGCCGTTCTGGATTGTTAGTTTAATCTGAACGCTCTTAGTGTCAATACCGTCATTAGTGGGAGTTTTGGTGAATACAGCAGAAGCGACGTTATCACAAAGCAAGTATTCGACCGAGTTTTTAATCAGGTATAGTTTTTTCTCGTCGGCACGAAATTCATAAATAATATTTTCGCCTGCCTCATTATGTATGCTGCATTGATTCAAAGGTGCCGAAGGGTCTACGGATAATAATTGCCCGGCAGGGTTTCTCCATCCGGCGGTGCGTATCTCGTTAGTCATTCTTGTAAGAGCTTGCCGAGCGGTGTTTATGTTTTTAAAAAGTTTTTCGTTTTCTTGATAATTTACCATTGATGCATTTAAAGCCACAGCTAAAGCCGCAAGCAAAATACCCATAATGGCCATGCTTATCAGCAGTTCCATTACCGTGAAACCTTTACGATTCGAATTTTTCGGTAAATTAATCATAATTTTATTTTCTAATATATTGTCCTTAGCCAGCTTGCCGAGCTGATTTCATTGCCGTTCAAAAGCACCTTCACAGTTACCCTTACGAAGTTACTGGTTCGGGTATCATCTACCAATGAAAAATCATTTTGGTGAACATACTCAACTATAACCTGCTGGGAATAAGCTGCAAAATCGGTTAAGACCTGTCTGTTAGCAGATATAGGCGGCTTAAAACCGGCTGGATTGTGAAAATCATCGACATCATCATAATTAATCAGCGATTCTCCTGCTTCGGGGCCGAAATTATTCGGGGTTTGCGGGTCTTTTACAGGCAGCAAATCAGTCAATTCTCTGATTTGCTCTATGAGAAATTCAGCGGTTGACAACTCCGCTCCGGCGGCGTTAACCTGCGTTAGTGAACCGCTTGAGGCGACAATAGAAACGACCGCGATTCCGACAAGCATAATTGCTATCAGAACTTCAATCATTGAAAAGCCGCCCGAACGTGTATGTTTTTTTTGACTTTTCACCACATTCTCCCATGACAGACTGAAAGCTGTCTTTATTTTCCTGATACTGCCGAAGACATTTTGAATATGGGCAGAATAATACTCATTGCGATAAATCCTACCATCACACCCATAATCACTATCATAATCGGCTCAATCATAGATGTGACGGTTTTTATTGTGGTTCGCAGTTCTCTGGCATAGAATTCTGAAATATCGTTTAAGACTTCTGCCATATTACCTGAATCCTCGCCGCTTCTAATCATCTGGACTACGTTCGAAGGCATAAGGTCGAACCTGAAAAGACTTGCTGCTATTTTTTTGCCCTGTCGAACTTCTTCATAAACAGTAAGCCACATCCTTTTGAACAGAACATTTCCTGATATCTGAGCGGTAATTGCAAGTGTATTTAAAATCGGTACACCCGCTCGGGTCAAAACTCCCATTGTATGAAGACTTCGTGTTATATACAGACTTCGGCATAGTTTTTTAATAATCGGCAGAATCAGCTTGGTTCTGTCCCACCACAATTTACCTGTGGCGGTATAGTGTACGAAGTAGTAAAGCCCTGCAAAAACGGCACCTGTTAAAGGCAAAAGGTAGTACCAGTAACCGCGAACAAAAGAGCTGCTTGCCATAAGTATTTTGGTCGGTTTGGGCAGCAGATGTTCTTTGCCTTCGAAAATCGCTGTGAATCTTGGCAGAACCCAGCAAAGCAGAAAAATTGTTACGACTATCGCCATTACTGCTATAATGACCGGATATACCATCGCACCTTTCATTTGTGAACGAGTTTCAGCTTCCTGATCGAGGTATTCCGACAGTTTTATCAGCATATCGCTTAGCGAGCCGGAAATTTCAGCAGCAGCTACCATATTGATATACAGGCTTCCGAAAATGTCGGAATAATTTGCAAGAGCTTGAGAAAAACTCTGGCCTGATTCAATCTGTGCGTGAAGATTTAAAACTATCGCCTTAAATTTTTGATTGCCTATTTCGGCTCCTATAGTTTCCAATGCATCTTGAAGGCTTATACCCGCTCGAATCATCACAGCCAATTGGTTGGTAAAATTAAGTATATCCTTTCTGCTGGGGCCGAACTCCACCCTGAAATTTCTAATTTTATCGAGAATACTCTGCGGTTGTTTGCTGACGGATGGTTCAGGAATCGGTTCAATCCGTTTCTTTTTGGGCTGCGGTCTTTCGGCTACGGCTGTATTATTATAACTTTTCATAACTTTATTCGGCATTTGATGTTTCCATTAATGCTTAAACTGCGTTTACAAGTTCTTTCTGCGGAGTAGAAGCTACAACTTTTTCCATTTTGCCCGGATTGGATGACCTCAGTATAGCTTCTTCCTTATCAAGGAATCCTTTGGAATACATCATAGCTATACTGTGGTCCATAGTTTGCATTCCGAGTCTTCTGCTGGTTTCTATGATGTTAGGTATTTCGTATATTCGGTTTTCTCTGATGCAGTTTCTCACGGCGCTTGTACAAAGCAGAATTTCGACGCAGGGTACCATACCGGGTTTATCGACTCTTTTGAAAAGAGTTTGAGATATAACAGCCTGAAGTGTATTTGCAAGCATTGTTCTGATTTGTCCCTGTTGGGTCGAAGGATATATATCGATAATACGTTCTATTGTCTGCGAGGCATTAACCGTATGAAGGGTACTAAAAACAAGGTGGCCTGTTTCCGCGGCGGTAATAGTCGCGCTGGTTGTTTCGAGGTCTCGCATTTCGCCGACCATTATGACATCAGGGTCTTGTCTTAGAACGTGTCTTAGACCTGAGGCGAAATTCGGACAGTCGAACCCGATTTCACGCTGCTCAATCATTGCAATATCATTTTCCAATGCGTATTCGACAGGGTCTTCGAGCGTAATAATGCGCTTTTTGTATTTGGAATTTATGACGCCTACCATAGAAGCCAGCGAGGTACTTTTACCGGAACCTGTATGCCCTGTTACTAAAACCAGCCCTCTGGGCAGATCAGTTAAGTCTTTGACAATATCCGGCAGGTGAAGGTCGTCTATCGAAGGTACTTCATTAGGGATAACCCTGAATGAAATAGCGATTGTATCACGCTGATAGTGTGTATTTACTCGAAAACGGTTTCCGTTATCGAGCATAGTCGAGAAATCGAGGTCTCGTGATTCTTCGAACTTTTGAAATCTTTCCGGGCCGACCATTGAAACCACCATTTCGCTTGCGTCCATACTGGTTACAACAGGAAAATCAAGCGGAATCAGTTCGGTATTTCTTCTTATAATTGGCGGCATTCCTACGTTTATATGAACGTCGCTGGCCTTTGCTTTTATTGCGGCTGCTAATATCTCTTTGACATCTATCATAATTTTTCCTTTAAATTACGGCGTTCCATACGGCTTATTATGCGTGTACTGCCTAATTAAAATATAAGAAACAAAATTCTGCGGCACTAACCGCCTAATAAGTCAAATTCTGTTTGAATGGAAATATTATCGGCATTCTTTGCGTGCGGGTTAGCCTGCAATGTGATTTATCAGGCTAATTATTTCTAATACTTATTTGTTCTTATTAAGACGTCCTATAATTATGCACTTAGTAGTTTTCAGCGAGTTTTAGAACGATATTCATTTCACCGCTGGATAAAATTACTTCATTATCGGTGATTTTAGTAACGGTTAACCCCTGATAGTTATCGCCCTTGTATAATATTTTATCATTTATCATACAGCAGTATCCGTTTTCCGATGACATTATACTTAGCAGCTCAAGCTCACTTCGTGCAATTGTCATTTGACTCAGGTCGCTTGTGGGTTTTATTCCTGTCAGTGAATTATCTATTCGGAACGGATTCTTGCTTAACTCGTTGACATTTACCTGCTCGAAGTCAGAGAATTCATAGAATTTCTTTACGATTTTTTCAAGCCCGCTGAACATTTGAGAGCGGACTCCTGTAATTCTGGTAATGGCCGCCTCGATTTGCTTTTGCTCGTTTTTCTGGGCAGTTCCCCCTGCGGCGGCGGTTGAAGGTGAACTCTTTTTTATCATAAACCATAAGCAGACGGCCCCGATTACGAAAAGGCCGACCAAAAAATAAGTACTTTGTGCTGCTTGTTTTTTCTTGTCCGAGACAGTGTAATACTGCTCAGAATTCTCGTCCATAGGCTGCGTATTTTGAGCGGCCGGCTCTGTTTTTTCCGAATTTGTTTTTATATTCGATTCAATCGGTTCTGGTTCTTTCTGAAAAGACAGCATGGCATATCTCCATGAATTTTAAAATATATTTTTTGCTATTTTGACCGTGTAAAACTCCGCCTTAGCCTGACTTATGCTGGAAAAATATGCTGACAAGCAGGTCGGCGGTGATTAATCCTTCCCTATCTCTCTGTTTGTCGAGTTTAAGCTGATTAATCTTTATTATTCGAGGAAGCTTCTCGATTTCGAGCATGAACGAATAAAACGAGTTAAAATTTCCCACAAGCTGCATCCTCATCGGCTGTTCTATATATCCGCTGTTATTGAGCTGCCTTTCTGTTTTTATTGTTTTCGGTGCCAGACCCTGCTCCTGAGCAATAACAGTGACATTCTTTAATACGGTATGTATTTCACTTGTCGGAGGCAGCTTGCTCTCGAAGAAATTAATAGCTTCCTGCAATTGTTCGAGCTGCTGTGAAAGGTCTTTTGCTGCCGCTGTGGCTTGTCTAAATTCTTCCAGTTTCTGCATTTTTCCGCTTACACGAATCTTGGCCTGTGCGAGGTTGTGATTCGCAGGTTTAATCATATACTGGTAGGCAACAAGAGCGACACCTAAAACCAAAATAAAAAACACAAGTTTTCGTATTCCGCTGGTCATAATAGTCACCTTTTCCAATTTAATGTTTAGATAATTATCGTCGTAATCACAGCTTAGAAACTAACACCTGCCGGTTGTGCTTTTGACCTGATTATTCCGATATCTTCTTTTGTTAACTGAGTATCGTGTTTCAATGTTGCTGTTAATTTAAATTGTCTGAATTTCGATTCGTCGATTTTATACTCCTTAGATTCTACAAGAGCTACGTTATCCAGCAGTACCGAAAATCCGAGGTTTTCGATATACGCAGCAACCTGAAGGTCGCTTGGGGCAATACCTTCGATACTGATGTTGGTTCTGGTCATTCTTGCCGGCGAAAATGTTTCCGTTGCAGGATTGGCCGCAGCCGCTGGGCTCTGTGCCTGCTGATATTTCGTAGCAGCGGCTTGAGCGGTGGCCCTTGAAGGGGTTCTTTGTTTTATTTCTTCCTGCTGGAGTTCGAGTTTAATTAGCGATACGCCCGCCGGAAGATTGTTTGTTATCGAAGCTAATAAGACGCTGCGGGGAACTGGTTCGAGCAGTTCGGCAGTTGTTAATGCGGTTTTCATCATCGCCTTACGTTTTTCCTGAAGTTCTTCGAATTGCTGTATCGAATCTTGGGCTTTGGCCATCTGTGCATTAACCATCTGCTCTTTAAGCGTTATGCTTCTTTGCCGTACTTTTATGGTCATAAAAGCTCCGGCCAGACCGGCCATTACAAGCCCGAACAGAACGAGATATATAATGTTCGTTCTTCTGGATTCGGTACTTTGAACATAATCATCTGGAACAAAGTTTATGTTAGCCATATGTAATTCTCCTAATTTACACTGGAAAGACTCAATCCGAATGCTGTTGCCCAGCTGAAATTACAGCCTCTTCTTTCGACTTCAGAACATTGAGAAGAAAGGTTTACCGCCGCCATACAATTGCCCATCTGGGCAGGAAGTTCCATTTGCCTGGCAATCGAAGCATAAGTATTTTGTATTATTGGTGTTATATTATCGCTTGAAAGAAATATCATTCTTTCAATCTTCGGTTTTCTGTATAGCGAGCCGAAATGTCTTAAGCATCCGCCTAATTCGAGGACGAGCTTCTTAACGGTTTCTTCATCTGTGAAGCTGCTGTTTCCTATAGGAATTGAGCGGGCAAAAAGCACGGTGCAATGCCTGCATATTATTACGCTGCTGTTATTTGGTTCGACATCGATAATTAATACGATTGATGTCTGATCGGTTTTACGTCTGCCGAAGAATCTGGTATATGTCTTAGCCATAGCGACAGGCCATACCCCAAGCGATTGTATATGAAGATTGGCCTGCTCATAAACCGCAAGATGCCTATCGATTTTTTCTCTTTGCATTACCATAACTAAAATATTGTCCTCATCTCCGTTTATATATTGTAGAATCGCCTGCTCAGGCTCATAAGGCAGCCTTTGTTTAATACGAGATAAAATCGTTTCATCGAATTTATTCTTAGGAACTTTTGGCGTTTTGAGATGGTCGATAAAAATATCAGCGGCAGGCACTGAAGCTATCACATCTTTTCCTTTAAATGTTCCTTGTCCCGCCAGAGATTTTACTGTGTCTATCAGCCATTTCTGCCATTGACTGCTTCCTAAAAGAATTTCGCTCGGTCTTTCTTGGCTTGAACTGGCCAGAAGACTCACACCGTTCGTATTCTTCTCGAGCTGTGCGAGTTTTATCCGGTCATCACAAATGTCAATTCCAATCGGACAAATATGGTTCTTCAGGAACCCAAACATGGCTATACCTCACTTCGCGTCTCTAAAAGTTTGTATAAAAAACGCGTGTATTATATTCCGCTGTAGAACATCACTCCAACAGCGGCAATTACACTCTAAGTAAAATATAGAAAACAATTTCCAAATCCTGTCACAAGATGAGTAAAAAATATATAAAATCCAACAAAGGAACGGTTTGAGACCGATAAAAACAGGCTTATATTGTTTACAGAAAAATGGTCTGCTTAAAGACAGAATTGCTGTGCAGATTAGATTTGTAAAAAATTGAAATTATTCAGCCTTTAACCGGCGCTGCATTAAGTCTGATATGGCTTGCTGGAGAGGTTTGTTTTGGAATAAAACTTCGTATACAGCAAAGGTAATAGGCATCTCAACTTTATATTTTTTAGCTAAGGCACATACCGATTCACAGGTGGCGATACCCTCAATAACCGAATCCGTAGCTTTCTTGGCTTTTTCACAGGAGAGACCTTTTCCTATTCTTTCACCGAACGAACGGTTCCTTCCTTTTGGGGAAATACAGGTTGTAACCAAATCCCCCAATCCTGTCAGGCCTGCAAATGTTTGCGGTTTTGCACCCATAGCCATGCCGAGCCTTGTAATTTCCGCCAACCCTCTGGTAAGCAGGGCGGCTTTGGCATTATCGCCGCCTTTTAGTCCGTCAATTATGCCGGCGGCGATTGCGATTACGTTTTTCATAGCTCCGGCCAGTTCCACCCCGACAATATCACTGTTCGTATATACCCTAAACCATGAACAGTTGAATGTGTATTGAATATCTTTTGCAAGCTGACCGTCATAAGATGCAACTGCAGCGGTGGCAGGCAGACGCCGAGCCAGTTCATCGGCGATTGTCGGGCCTGAAAGGGCGGCTATTCTGATATTTTTACCGAGCACATCAGTCAGAATTTCATCAGGCCGCATAAGAGTTTTATTTTCTATACCTTTGGCCACAGTAACAATCGGGACCGACTGCGGGAAATATGATTTGAGTCTCGTCCAAATGCTGCGTATAAATTGGCACGGAACAGCCGAAACAATTAAATCGGCATCTTTCATAATTTTTGCATCATCAGGCTCAAAAATCAAAGATTCCGGAAGTTTATAACCGGGAAGAAATTTGAAATTCTCGCCTGCTGATTTAATTTTGCCGAGTTGTTCGGCATCAAAACCCCATATACGAACGGTTATCTGCTTTTCGCAAAGCAGCATTGCCAAAACAGTGCCCATCGCACCGTCACCTATAATTGAAATATTTCGAAACATAGTCTTAATTCTAACCGCAGTATCCGAGTTTTGCAACAGCAGGGGGATATTATCTAATCATTGATAATTTCAATTTCAGTCGGAGCAAGCCTTTTTAACTCAGGAATTTGGTTTTTACCGAGTTTGGCTTCGATTTGCACCAAATTATCAAGGTATGCCTCGTTTATAATATATCCATAGGCTCTGAGAAAATTTTGAACCTTGCCGTTGGATTGAGTGCTGGTAACTCGCAGATGAATTTCTGTGCCTTTGTATTTTTGCAGTATACAAGAGCTTAATTTGTCGATGCCAAGACCGTTTTTTGCAGAAATACTAACCGCATCGGGGAAAAGGGTTTCCAGCATTTCGATTTGACTGATGTCTTTTACAGCATCGACTTTATTTAGCACGATTAGAACAGGTTTTTTCTCACAGCCTATTTCTTTAAGAACGCTGTTTGCTGCTTCAGCTTGTTTTAATGCATCATTATTCGAGACATCAACCACATGAAGAAGCAAATCGGCATTTACGGCTTCTTCGAGTGTTGCTTTAAATGAAGCAACAAGCTGATGCGGAAGATTACGAACAAATCCTACCGTATCGCTCAAAAGCAGTTCCGCTCCTTTTTCTATATTCCATTTTCTTGTGCGGGTATCAAGGGTAGCAAATAACTTATCTTCAACAAGGACATCGGCGCCTGTTAATGCATTAAGAAGTGTGCTTTTACCGGCATTTGTGTAGCCGACCAAACAAATTTTAAACTGTCCTTTTCGAGCGTCGATTTCGCGGATTCTGCGGCTGTCGATTTTTTCAAGCTCGCGCTTAAGCTCTGTAATTCTTTTGCTGACTAATCTTCTGTCGATTTCGAGCTGCTGTTCGCCTGTTCCTCTTGTCCCTATACCTCCGACGGCTCCGGCGGCTGTGCCTCCGGCTGCACCTGTTACAGTATCTAAATGCGACCACATTCGAGTTAATCTCGGATATGTGTATTCCAACTGGGCAAGAGTTACCTGCAGTTTGGCCTGTTTGGTTTGCGCACGCGTGGCGAAAATATCGAGAATCAGCTCACTGCGGTCGAGAACTTTAACCTTGATAATTTTCTCCAGCTCGCGAATCTGGGCAGGGGAAAGGTCATTATCGAATATGACCACATCCGACTTGGTTCTTTTTACGCGGTCGGCAAGCTGTTCGGCTTTTCCCGTACCAATGTAAAGACTCGGATTTACGGAATGAATTTTTTGCTGAAATCTGTCAACTATGATAGCGCCCGCACTTTCAGCTAAAGCACTAAGCTCCGCCAAATCATCTGCATGGTCTTGTCCTCGCAAAATAGCCGCTACCAGTGTTGCCCGTTCTTTTCGAACACGAAGAGTTTCACGTATTTTTTCCAAAGAAATATAGTCTCCGATAATAAAATCTTCTAATAAGGGTATTTTAGCATATTCAGCCGGTCTGTACAATTATAGATGAACTGATAAAGCTTCGATTATATGCTATTTTCTTGCAAAATAAGCGGTTAGCGTATAAATTAAATACTTTAGTTTAAGGTTTTTACGGAGAGGTGTCGGAGCGGCTGATCGAGCCGGTTTCGAAAACCGGTGTGCCTTCGGGTACCGCGGGTTCGAATCCCGCCCTCTCCGTTTTTTTTATTTTCCATCTAACCCATTTCAAATAAAGCATTTATGGATTTTCTACAAGAGAGGATAACACTCTCCGCTTTCTTTTTTATCTCCAGAAACAGATTTCACAAGTCATTGAAATAAAATGATTTGCAGATTATTTACTATTTTTGACTCTGCCACTGTTCTCAAACTGTCCTCAAAATTATCATCGGCAAGGTCAGAAGCTCCATGCTTTGCAAGTTCCATCATAGTCTTTTGGCTGTCGTCATCATGACCTGTTTTTCAGTGAATTTTTGTCCGGCTTGTTTTTTGAAATAGTTATTAATCAGTTTCTTCACCTGTTCTATTTGAAGAACTGTCATATTCTTGAAAATAGCGGTTTTTGATTGGTTTGATATTTTGCAGCCTCCTGAAGCAGCAATGCTGTACCACATATAAGCATAAATGTTATCTTGAGCGGTCCCTCGTCCGTATTCATAACATTTGGCCAGTTTGTTCTGTGCAACAGGACAGCCTTGTTCGGCGGCCATTTTTAGCCACTTGGCTGCTTGTTCATAATCCTTGTCAACGCCTTCGGCTTTAATATACATTAAGCCGAGTTTGGTCTGGGCCGGTTTAAAGCCGTTCTCGGCAGCAAGGTGGTACCACGAAGCAGCTTCTTTGCTATCTTGATGAACTCCAAGTCCTTTATAATACATCCAGCCCAAAGTATACTGGGATTGGGCTATTTGCTGTTCGGCAGCCAAAAGAAGCCACTTAATTGCTTGTTGGTAATCTTGCTCGACTCCTTTTCCTTCGTAATACATCAAAGCAAGATTATTTTGTGATTCGGCGTACCCCTGCTCAGCTGCGAGTCTATAGTAATTTGCAGCTTCATTGTAGTTTTGAACGACGGCTTTGCCCTCGTAATATAGCCCCCCCAAAGTGTGTTGGGCAACTGCACAATTCTGTTCAGATGACATATGAAACATTTTTAGGGCTTGGTTGTAGTCTTGAGCTACAGCGTTACCTTTTAAATACATAAGCCCGAGAGAGCATTGAGCATTTGCAATGCCTTGTTTTGCGGCAAGCTCAAACCATTTTTTTGCTTGGTTATAGTCTTGTTTTAGCCCGCTTTGCCGATAATACAGCAAACCCAGATTGTTTTGTGCGGGTCCGAATCCCTGTTCCGCGGCTTTTTTATATAGCTGGGCAGCCTTTATTGGGGTTTGTATTACACCTTGGCCTTTCTCGTACATCAAACCTAAGCTATGCTGGGCTGGAGCATAGCCGTTTTTGGCACTTAGCCTTAGCCATTTTGCAGCTTCTTTGTAGTTTTGTGCGGTACCTATCCCATCTTTATACATCGAACCTATTGCAAATTGAGATTTTATATGCCCGTTTCTGGCTAACGATTTAAAAATCCTAACAGCTTTGGGATAATCTTGGTTATGAAATGCTGCCAAGCCCATTTCAAAGTTAGATTGGCATTTTGCCATAGAAACTAACAGAAAAAATGTAAAAATCGAATGAATAAAAAATCGGGTTTTACTTCGGTAGTCAGTTTTTGGTTTTATATAAAAAAGAGAGGTAGTTTTTTTGTTGTATTTCAGCATAAATAGTAACTCCGAATTTAGGTTTACATGGTGGGTTATCGGATGATTCTATCCGTTGGTTTACAATCGTAAACTTACAACGTCCGTCATTACATGCAGGTTGGTTTTTAATGGTTATTTAGATTTTAGCTGCTATACCGGCATCAAAAACGGCAATAACAAGAAAATTATTTCTATTCTAATAGCTGCTTAACAAATTTTTAACAAAAGCATCTTATAAAGCTTTCATTATTATCTCCATGCTTTCTTGGCAGTAATTTTTGAAAGCTAAAATTAATATTTAGACGCAGTATCTGTCGTCCTATAAAACGAGGGTGTCGATGTATAAGTCCGGCGAAGCTTATTATAAAACACAAGTTAGAGCAGCCCTGATATTTTTAACAGTTTTCCCTGTTTTTGCCTATAACTCTGTACATGCTGATAGGGTCGAACAGACAAAATCTGCTCTGGAAAAATGGGTTGAAACTCAGCGTATTATTTCTCAAGAAAAACACGATTTGCGGATAGCCCGTGAAATGCTTACAGAAAGAATTGAGCTTTTAGAAAGGGAAGTGGTGTCGCTAAGCGGCAAAATAAGTGAAGCGGAAGAAAGTATTGCCGAGGCTGATAAAAAGCGAGAAGAACTGATTGAAGAAAATGAAAAACTTAAAGAGGCTTCGGATTCTTTAGTAGCGGTTTTAGTTGTTTTGGAAGATAACATTACGCAGCTTTTAAAGAGATTGCCTGATCCGATAAGAGAGCGTGTAAAACCGCTTAGCCAAAGACTTCCGGTCAGTAGAGAGCAAAGCAAGCTTTCCGCAGCAGAAAGATTTCAGAATATTGTCGGAATTTTAAATGAGATCGATAAGTTCAATAGGGAAATTTCTGTAACCAGTGAGGTACGTACACTTAATGACGGCAGGACTGTTGAAGTGACTGCGGTTTATATAGGTGTTGGTCAGGGTTATTATGTGAGCGCTAACGGAGATGTAGCAGGAATAGGGACGGCATCAAAAGATTTATGGATTTGGACAACTTCCAATGATTCAGCAAAGCAAATTGCCGATGCTATTGCAATTTTAAAAAATGAAAAAGTAGCTGCATTTGTACAACTACCAGTCAAAATCGATTAGTTTAGGATGAGTTTGTCTTTATGAGCATGAAAACAGTTTTTATTTTTATTTTATTTTTTTTTGTTTCGACAGCTCTAAATGCTCAGGATGATGCAAACGGTTTAACCGACCTTTCGGTTAACCGGAAAGTTCAAAGTGATTTCGAGCAGGCATCTGTATCTGTACAGCAAAAACTTGAGGAAAGTATTGCGGAGCTTAATAACTTGCGCCAACAGATTGCTGAAGAAAAGGTCCCTTTAAGCCGAAAACTTAGTGAACTTGAAGGCGAATTATCGAGGACAAGACTTGAATATCAAAAAACAATTCGTTTGCTTGACAGCCGCACTCTTGATTTAAGCAATTTACGGTCGGAAATAAAATCTCGTCAGGAAGAGGCTACTTATATTTCTAATCTGCTTGGTGAGTACATTCGCAACTTTGAATCGCGTCTGCATATCTCAGAAGTGCAGCGTTATCGGGCGCAAATTGAATCTGCTAAGTTAGCCCCTGAAAACAGCAATCTTACTGAGCTGGAAATTTATAAGGCTCAGACTGATATTTTGTCTGTTTCGTTAAAAAGACTTAATGATACACTTGGCGGAACACGATTTGATGGAACCGCATCTGATTCAAGCGGTTCTATTCATCATGGTACTTTCGTTTTACTCGGACCGGCAGCTATTTTCCAGTCAGATGACGGCAGAAATGTAGGAGTTGCCGAGCAAAGACTGGGTTCTCTTGAACCAAGTATAATACCATTTAGGAACGAATCTGATGCTGAGGCTGCGGAGAGAATCATAGTTGAATCCAGAGGATTTTTTCCTATAGATCCTACTTTAGGCAATGCTCACAAAATAGAAGCTACCAAAGAAACCATCCTTCAGCATATCCAGAAGGGCGGCCCTGTAATGTATCCGATTTTTGTATTAGCAGGGGCGTCTTTGCTCGTTGCGTTTTTCAAATGGGTTAGTCTGGTATTTATTAGGAAACCTTCTCAGAAACAAACTAAAGCTTTAATTCGTGCCGTGGCTGAACATGACGAACAGGCGGTTGCTAAGAAAGTGAAAGCAATAAAAGGGCCTGTCGGAGAGATGCTTACCTGTGCTGTTGAGCATATAAAAGAACCTCGAGAGTTGATTGAAGAGGTAATGTATGAAAAGGTCTTAGCGACACGTTTAAAACTTGAACGTTTTTTGCCTTTTATTGCTATAAGTGCCGCTGCTGCACCGCTTTTGGGTTTGCTTGGAACGGTTACGGGTATTATCAACACGTTTAAGCTTATAACCGTATTTGGTTCCGGAGATGTTAAAACTCTTTCCGGCGGTATTTCCGAAGCTTTAATTACCACCGAGTTTGGTCTTATTGTGGCTATTCCGTCTTTGCTTTTGCATGCATTTTTGTCTCGCAAAGCCAAAGGTGTAATTAATGAAATGGAAAAGGCTGCCGTAGCTTTTATAAATCAGATTAGCAAAACGCCTTATTACAAAAAAGAAGAAACAGATTTATTGGGAAAAATGGTAGTTGGCCAAGCACGAGGGATTGTAAATAAAATTACTCATGAAGAACAACCCTCTGATGTTATATCTGTAAGGAAATTTTCGGAAGATACCGCCGGCGCTTTAATGAGTTCAGGTGTATTAAGTATGCAGAAAAATTATACTGTTGCTGAAGCGATTGACAAGCTCCGTAAAGATGAAACGGTAAAAGATATTGATTCGATATTTATTGTGGATGAAAAAGGTAAATACTTAGGCCAGATTCCGATACATAAATTACTAACTCGTCCAGAAAATGCTTTGTTGGAGTCTTTGGCGGAAACTCATGCACATTTTGTACGGATTGATACCAGCCGAGATGAAATACACAGTATATTTTCTAAAAATAGCCTGAATAACATGCCGGTCCTTGATTACGAAGACAGATTGGTGGGAACCGTTAGCCGAAATGGGCAAGGCAGGGGTAAATGAATCTAATAATTGAAAAAGGCATCATATTGTGGGAGCAGGCGTTTGTTATTTGGCTGTCGGGCGGATGGGCGATGGCTGCAATTGCGATTATCGCTTTTGTAATATTTGCGCTGGGGGTTCATGTATATCTGCAGCTTACCGGAAGAGGTTTTGCCCGTGTAAGTGAAAAAACATGGCGTAATTGGATTGATAATCCGCAGGAAAGAAAAGGTCCCATCGGTTTTTTGCTTAATTTTGTTACCGGAGGGAATTCAATAAAAGATACAGCTACATTTTTTGAGGAATTACGAGCCAGTGAGATAGCTCCGTTTGAAAGAGACCTTCGTGTTATGAAAATCTGTGTTAGTGCAGCTCCTTTGCTTGGATTACTTGGTACGGTTACCGGAATGCTTGCAACATTTGCGGCTTTGGCATCAGGTTCCGGTGGTGATAAAACAATGGAACTTGTAGCAGAAGGCATTTCGGAAGCTTTGATTACAACTGAAACAGGTTTAGTTATTGCTTTACCGGGATTATTCATTCATTATCTATTGGTTAGAAAACTTGAAAGGTATAAAGCTTTTCTTGCTCACCTTGAAGCTGTTTGCACTCAGAAGCTTTATAAACAGCTTAACAAGCGACAGACCAACCAATCTGAATATAAATATAAGTATCAGAACCTAATTAATCTGAAATCGACCGGTCAGCCGGTAGGTGTTTGAGATTTAAAGAATACAGGGGAATAAAATGGGCAGATTTCATCAAATAGCAGCAGATGACAATAATGAGACAGGAATCGATATTTCTCCATTAATGGACTGTGTTTTTATTCTTTTGATATTTTTTATTGTAACTACGACATTTGTTGATGAGACGGGCGTAGAAGTAGACAAACCTCAGGCAGCTTCTTCTGTTAGACTTGAAAAAACAAGTATTTTGATTGCATTGACCCATAAAGGCGAAGTGGTTTATGGGGGGCGTGAAATTGGAATAAGCGGTGTAAGGCCTCTTGTTAAACGTATGCTGCAGAAAGAAGATGTGCCGGTTATTATTCAGGCCGATTCTGCTGCCCAGTCAGGTATGCTTGTTCGCCTGATTGATGAAGCCAAATTAGCAGGAGCGGTAAAAGTAAGCGTCGCTACCCGCAAGTCTAATATTTGAGTGCCAGTCTTGTGAAAAAGCGGAAGTCCATAACAATTAAGATTTTAAAAAGGCTGCTGCATCGCCTGCTGGTGATTTTCGGGGCAGTATTTTTGACATTGGGTTTTTTCCTTATTTTACCGCTGATGCAGACTCTTGCTAAACCGCCTAATACCGATCTAATCTTACAGACTATCGAAACGGCAAAGCTTGAAGCTCCGGAGCCGCCGCATGAAGTAGAACCTGACAAGGAGCCTGAGCCTGAAGAACAATCTCTGGATCTTGTGGAAGATTCACCTCCGCTTGATTTATCGCAGCTTGAATTAGCTCTGAATCCGAGCTTTAGTGACGGGATGATGTCAGGGGACTTTGCTGTAAATCTTAAAACTATTATATCTGCTGATAATAGTAATGTTGATGCGTTATTTTCGGTTGCGGATCTTGATCAGGAGCCGAGAGTTATTTATCAACCGAGCCCAAGTTTGACCAAGGAAGCTCGTAGAAAAACACCAGGAAAAGTTTATGTTGTTTTTATTGTTGACCAGCAAGGCCGAGTTCAAGACCCAATAATACAGCAATCAAGTGATACTGTTTTTGAAAAAGCTGCGCTTAATGCTGTAAAGCAGTGGAAGTTTGAACCGGGTAAACGTAACGGCCAAGCGGTTCGTTTTCGAATGAGAGTGCCGATAACTTTCCCCAAGGGATAATAAATAATGAAAAAAAAACAATCGTATAGATTAAATTTTAGACTTATAATAGAAGTTCTTTTTGTCCTTATATTAGTAGGAAAAGTTCCTTCATATGCTCAAATAGGCGAAGATATTATTTCTACTCCTGTAACTATGAGACTTAGTCCGATGGAGCTTGAAATTTGGAATGACCCGGTTTTTAAAAAACAATTTATAGAAAGCTATATAGCAGAGACAGAAATTGAGCCTCGGATTACTATTGAAGAGCGTAATCAAATGCAGAAAATACTTGAGGCAATATCTGCTGACAAAATGGAGGAGGCTGCAGGCAGGCTCGAAAAACTTAGAAATCCTGCATCTACAGCCATTTATGATTTTACATTGGCTAATATTTATTTTCAGCAGGATAAACTCGAAGAGGCTGCTTCGGTTTATCAAGTTGCTGTTGAAAAATATCCTAAGTTTCGACGAGCATGGAAAAACTTAAGTTTAATATATATCAGACAAAATGAATTTCAAAAAGCATTGCCCGCACTAACTCGTGTTATTGAGCTTGGCGGTGGAGATGCGATTACATACGGATTGCTTGGTTATGCATATGCATCTGTAGAGAATAATCTTTCTGCTGAATCCGCTTATCGTATGGCTATTATGCTGGACCCTGTAACCTTGGATTGGAAAATGGGTTTAGCTCGAAGCCTTTTTAGGCAAGAAAGATTTCCAGAGGCTGTGGGTTTGTTCGGCCAATTAATATCTCAACAGCCGAATCGAGCTGACCTATGGCTTCTGCAGGCAAATGCATATATAGGGCTAAACCAACCTCTTAAAGCAGCAGAAATTTATGAATTAGTTGACCATCTCGGTCAATCTACTGAAGATAGTCTAAATATGCTTGGTGATATTTACATTAATCAGGAACTATATGATATGGGGGTTAAATCCTACGAGCGAGCATTGGAAAAAGGCCCCAAACGTAATCCTGATAGGGCAATTCGAGCGGCGAAAGTGTTGGCAGCTCGCGGGGCCATATCGCAGACCAGAGAATTGGTTCATAATATTGAAAAATACGCGGGTGAAATAAAAGATGATGTTCGCAAGGATTTACTCAAACTGCGAGCCCGCATAGCGGTGGCCGATGGTTCAGGTACTGAAGAAGTTCGAATACTTGAAGAAATTGTTCAATTGGACCCCTTAGATGGCGAGGCACTTATTCTGCTTGGCCAAAACAGTACTCAAAAAGGTGATTCTGAAAAAGCAATATTTTACTTTGAAAGAGCTGCGGCTATTGAAAAGTATGAAGCTGATGCTAAGGTTCGTCACGCGCAGTTGTTAGTAAAAAATAATAAATATGCGGAGGCTTTGCCGCTGCTCAGACGTGCTCAAGTAATTAAACCTCGTGATAATGTTCAGGAATATCTTGAGCAGGTAGAAAGAATAGCCAAGAGCCAACAATAATTTTTTTTACTAATTACCATGTCTTGCCTAATTTAGAAAGCCGCTGTTGTGCGACTAAATGACCTGCTCTTGCTGCATTTTGGTACCAACCGACAGCTTTTTCGATGTCATTTTCAATGCTGTTGCTGCTCTCGAATAATTCTCCGAGCAAATACATCGAGTCTGAGTCACCTTCTCTGGCGGCTTTAATAAACCAAAGCATTGATTTACGAACATCTTTTTCTACGCCGATTCCGGCGTGATATAGAACTGCAAGATTATACATTGCTTTCAAATCACCGTTTTTAGCAGAAAGCTCATAATAATCAGCAGCTTTTTCAAAACTCTGTTCAACGATTTCCCCGAAATAATACATCTGGGCGAGTTGATTCATAGCTTTTGATAATCCTTGTTCAGCAGCTTTTTTATACCATTCTATGGTTTTTGTTCCATCTGGGTAAGTTCCTATTCCCTCATGATACATTCTTCCTATATTATACATTGCCAGCTTATGCCCTGAATGAGCTGCTCTTAAAAAATAATCAAAAGCAGTTTTATAATCGATTTTACCTGTATGGCCGGTATAATAAACAAGGCCAAGCTCAAAAATCGCATCAACATTTTCTAAATCAGCTGCTTTTTTAAGCCATTCCATTGCTTTGTCTGTCGATGTATTTGTATCTATATATGCTTTGCCGAGTTTGTACATTGCAATAGCATCGCCTTTTTCTGCCGCTTTTGTCAATGCAGTAAAATCGATATCATCATTCTGCTCAGAAATTCTTTTGAGCGGTTTAACATAAGAACTTATTTCTATGTCATCAACCTGTTCTTCTTCGATAAATGTAAAGAATTGCTCGTTTACTGAGTTCTGGTCCAGAGCGATTATTTGCTGATTAGGCATGTTTTCTGATGGTTGCTTTTTGTTTTCTGCGGGAGTTATGCCTATAAAGTTGTTTTGAGAAGTTGAATCAGCAAAGTTTATTTCTGCATTATTTCCAGTAGTTTTCGAGTTATATGACCTTGCTAATTTCTTGAATGAATCTATGCCGTCTTTTTTATAATTCGGATAAAAATGATTTATTGCTAAACCGCAGAAAGTTCCTAATATTAAACTGAATATGCAGGCCGCTAAAGAAAGTTTGAATTTAGAAGAACGTTTTTCTTCGTTAGATGTCGATGTAATCTTTTGGTGATTAACCAACAGCTTTTCAATTTCCTTGGACAAAGTTTCTATTTTCCACTGTGCCTTGTCGAGCTTTTCAGTTAAATTTTGCTGCTGTCTTAAAGCGTCTGTTCTTAATGTATTAACGGCAATTTCGGTTTCATGTTGTTTTTGCAGCAAGATTTGGTTTTCTTCGTTAAGTGTTTTTATCTGCTCTTCTGATTTTTTTAATTCGTTGTTGTCTTGTATTTTTTCTGTGATATTATCATAGCGGTCTATTTGTGCCTCGAGATCTTCTTTGATTTGGGTTTGTTCATCTCGCTCTTTTTTGACTTGTTCTAAAGCAGCAGCTAATTCATTATTATGCGCTGCGATGGATTGATATAGTTGTTGAGTGCAGCTTAGTTTTGAATCGTATTCAAGCTTCTGTTTTTCATAAGCCGCCTGAATTACCCCTAACTTTTTTGCCCGTTCTCTGCAAAGCTCTAATATTTTTTCATTTTCCTGCTCAAGTGCCGCAATTTTCGTTTTTGCTTGGCTTAATGTGCCCGATAGTTGTTCGTATTCTTTGGTTCTTTCGGTTTTTATGTCTTGTATCTTTTGCTGATAAAAATTTTTATTATTAACAGCTTGAGCTTTTAATTTTTCAATTTCGTTTTTATAGAATTCAACTGCCTGATTGGTTTGTCCTGTATCTTCGCGCTCATAGTTGCTATCAGCTTGTTTATATGTCTGTAAATAATCATATACAAAATACTGAACCTTGCCGCTTACTCCAAAGGCTTTGGGCATATTTCTTGGCAGGTTTGAGAACGAAGTTAATTTCTTTATGCACTCTTCGACAAGCTGCGTCTGTCTCTCATCTAATGATTCGGACAAAGGCAATGCTTTAATTATAACTTTGGAATTACTTAGGGCATCTTCTGCTGTATATGTGCAGCCGCAAGGGTCTTGGCTTAGCAGCCTTTTGATAATATATCTCATATTCAGTATTTGATTTTCACTGCTTCCAGCGATAATCGGCATGCCGCAAATACTGTTGAACGTCAATATTGTTTCGCCGCAGCTTAAGCATTTCTCGTCGCTGTTGTCATTCTCAAAATTGCACGATGGACACAAAATCACAATTAATACCCTCTATTTGTATTTCCGATATTCAGAACTCATACATTCGGTTCTCACATTTGGTCGGAATACCGACAAGGTTACTATACGAGTCTTTTGTTAGATAAATGTTAATTCTTTATTAAGTTGGCGTTATGAGTATAGCCAAATATCCTTTTACTACTAACCGGCAAGCCGTAAAAATCTTTTGGTCATTTACATAAATATTTTGAAATTTATTTGTATTTTAATTTTGACTTAATTGCTATCTAACACAAGCCCTTTATAAAACCATCAAATTTATTTGGTAATTACTCCATTAATTGACAACTGAATAACGGAATCCATAGCCGCAGTTGAAGGATAAAAAATCTTAGAACTTAACGCCGGCCTGTATTGAAGGCGGTTGGCTTCGGAATATACGAGGGTGATTAAAGATGGATTTAAGCTATGAAGGTGAAAGGAGGTGACCAAAGAGAACTTAGCCCTGTGTGGTTTATACATATTATATTTAAGGTTCAAATAGCTTGTTGTAATTCAGATTTATTTTATTTGTAAAAATTATTGTTAAGAAAGGAAGTTCTATGAGAAATATGAAAAAAAGCATATTATTAATTGCCATTATAGGCGTTATGGCAGTTAGTGTTAATGCAGCAACCAATGTTAATAGTGATATTGCCGGTCCGGTTATATGGACTAAAGCAAATTCGCCTTATCATCTGAAAAAACAGATTTTTGTATTACCGGGTGCCTCATTGACAATGGAAGCCGGAGTAGTGGTAGCCAGTTTTGTTGATGACCAGGGAAGTTTGGCTGTAACGCCCGGCGCCAAGATTTATGTCATGGGTACCAAAGATGAACCGGTCATTATGACATCTGCTGAGGATGTTGCAAACTGGACAGGCAGTATCGTAGTTCGCGGCGGCACAGGCGGAACCGTAAGTGCAATAACAACTATGGGCGACCCAAAGACCGGTATTTGGATGGAACGCTGCAATGACTGGGGCAACCTTACCATTCTCGGAAAAGGTATCATTTCCGCTTCACATTTCGGCGGCGCCCCTATACCGGGCAATACCAAATGCCCTACAGGTGTTAATATGAGACAAATGGAAGGCTTAGTCGCAGCATTCCCCGGTGACCCCAATGTATTCTATGGCGGCAATGATGATGATGATGACAGCGGTGAAATACATTACTTATCAATTCGTTACGGCGGTAAAGTAATTGGTTTGACAAATGAACTTAACGGTCTTTCGTTAGGCGGCGTTGGTCGTCAAACGGAAATCGACCACGTTGAAATTATGAACAATGTTGATGATGGTATCGAAATCTGGGGCGGCACAGTTAACCTAAAATATATCAGTGTTTGGAATATCGGCGATGACAGCCTTGATGTTGACCAGGGCTGGCGCGGCTGTGCACAGTATGGTCTTATAGTACAGGGTCATAGCGTTGACGCTCCTCAGGGCTCAGGCGTTGGCGATAATGCTATCGAAATGGATGGCGCTGAAGATTCAGATGCTCAGCCGATGACGACCACCAGAATTACCAACTTTACCGTTGTTGGTCAGCCAATCCATGGTGACCATGGTACAGCTTGGCGTGATAACGCACGGGCTCAGTTCGATAACTGTATCTTTATGGATTTAGGCGAAAGACTGGTCCAGTTAGATAATGTTGACGGCGATGGCGCAAACGGTTACGGCTATAACGGCACTTTATCTTGGGCAAATACTTGGACGACTTCACTTGCAAGCTGGCTCAGCTCGGCTCAGGGTGAAATCAATCGTTGCGGCGTTGATTTAAATGATATTTATGTTGCTTACAGCTGTGCAGATATGAATAAACCGCTTGCAAGCATAACCAACAGTGTATTTTATAATAATGCATTCGCAACAGCTTATACTGAAGCAACCAGCAGAGGCGTCTTTAATGCAGCTAACTGCAATGTCATTGCAGATATCAATTATATGCCGATTCAGGAGCTTGTTCGCGGCCCGGCAGTAGTAAAAGGCGGCAGGACAATGTTACCGGTAACTTTTATCAATCCTTGTGCTGCTAATGATGCGGTAACAAGCTATACACGCGTCCCTGCCTGTAACTGCAAAGATAACAATAATCGTCCTGCGATTATGCCCGCTCCGTTTATCGGTGCCTTTAGCCCGTACTATAACTGGCTTGAAGGTTGGACAGCCACATATGCTTATGGTATGACAGACACCACAATGAATACTGTTTCCGATTCAACAAGCATGAGCGTTCCGGATGACGGTGATTTGAATAATGATATGAAAACCGATTTGTTTGATTTGGCGACACTAGCTAATAGCTGGCTTGTCAAAGAGTAGTTAGTATTTTTAAAATAGAGCTGTATATCTTAGTAAGATGGCAGAGACATTATGGTTTCTGCCATCTTTATTTTTAGGGACGTCACTAATAATTCTAATAAAATATAAACATAATTCTAATCTTAAACACATAATTATGGGGTAGATTCATCAGGACTGAGGTTTAGGAGAATGATAAACTCTTATTTTATATAAACTTATAGTTTGTAAGCCACAGAGCCGTTTTATTATATAATTCTAACAGGATGGCAAGATGTATCAAAAATCATTGAAATCGAAGTTATTTTTAGCTGTTATATTTATTTTTTATATATTAATTTTCGGCTGTTCTAAGAAAAATGTCGGCAGCGAAACGAAAGCAATACAAGATAAACCGCTTTTTGATTTCCAAAGTCAATTACTTGAAATTGCTTTTGAAACAGCCGGCTCTATACCTGTCAATCCTTATATTAAAGACCGGTCAAAGGCTCAGGAATTAGTTGTCTTGACTTGTTTGGAGCTTGACCAGCCCCAAAGAGCGTCTTTGTATATAGAAAAAATTGAGGATTGGAGAAAAGGGGTATGTTATGCTGAATTAGCGGATTATTATGTTAAACATAATTTTCCAAAGGAAGCCGAGCGTTATTTAGAATTAGCTCAAAATGTCGCAGAGCAAGACCATCGTCAAACTTGGCGTAACAATAGAATTACGGCAAAAATAGCAAGGGTCAAAAGAAATCTTGGAAAATCTCAGCAAATGGAAAATCCTGCCGAAGATATGGCTCAGGAGCAAATCAATCAAACCGCGGAAGTTAACGAAGTTACCAAAACCGGCCTTTCTTTTGAAGAACAGGTCAAGGCTCTTGAGGAGCTGATTCGGACCGGAAATTTTGAAGTTGCCAAAAATTTGCTTTTTGTCTATGCGCAGCTTTATGACCGTTATTATGGTAACTTGGAAAAGCGTTCTTTGATAGAAGAAAATATTAAAAATTCTTACGTAAAGGTTCCTGTATTTATTCAGGTTGATTTGTTGGTTGTTCTTGCAGAATCAGCTTTACGGCATTCGGATAAAAGTCAAACAATTGCATTTATAAACGAAGCACAACAATTGATAGAAAGTCAGCAGTTAACGCTTGAATACAGAACTCCGATGATGGCAAAATTAATCAAGCTTCATTTTCGTGCGGATGATATTGAAAAAGCTTGGGTTGATTTACAGGAAGAGTTGGATTTATTTAATTCTCAGAAATATCTGCTTACAGATATAACAAGAGCAAAAGCACTTCGCCCGATAGCCGAACTTTATCAGTTTATGGGGGATACACAAGGTTCGCTGTCTATTTATAAGCAAGTTATCGAAGAAGGTGTCCAAAACCCCAATACCAGACCCCGTGCCGAAGATTTATCCGCTACATGCTGCTCTATGGCTTTTTACGCAGTTGAACCAGATGCTCAGCTTTGGATAAGAATTAAACAGATTATTGGGGAACTGGGCCATCCATGGTAAAAAAACTCCCGCCTTTACGAATTATTTTGATGCTGATAGCTACAATTCCTTATGCAGTACCTGCATTTGGCCAGCAGTCAGGCGGAATTCGCGGTGTTATATATGATAAGGATTTTGAAGTTCCTTTGCCCGGGGCACAGGTATTAATCGTTGAAACTAATCAAAAAGTCCCTACTACTGCTGAGGGTAATTTTTTATTCGGACAGGTTGAACCGGGAACTTACACATTAATTTTTTCAAAGGAAGGCTACACTCGCCAGTTAAAATCAAATGTGGTTGTCTCCGCCGGTTCTATAGTTGAAATAGATATGTGGCTTGCAGGTGAATTTACTGAACTTGAAGAATTTGTTGTACAAGATGTTCAAATAGGCACCGGTACAGAGGCAGCTCTTTTAGATCTTCGAATGGAAAGTCCGGCTTTGATGGATTCAATAAGTTCTGAACTTATGAGTCAGGCGGGTGCAGGAGATGCAGCAAGTGCGTTGAGACTGGTAGCCGGAGCGACTGTTCAAGACGGCAAATATGCTGTAATTCGCGGTTTACCCGATAGATATGTTAACTCCCAAATGAATAGTATTCGTCTGCCGACTGCAGATGCCGATAAAAGAGCGGTTCAATTAGACCAGTTTCCATCGGCAATTATAGAGAGCATTCAGGTAAGTAAAACCTTTACCCCTGATCAGCAGGGCGATGCCTCCGGAGGGGCGGTAAATATTATACTAAAAGGTATTCCCAATGAAAGAATTCTCAAGCTGGAGAGCGGAATTAGTTGGAATACGCAGGTTGCCGGCAACAATAAATTTTTAACGGGAAAAGGGGAAGGGTTTAATTATTGGGGAAAAGGCGGTCGAAAGATTCCTTATGGTAATCTTGGTGATAATTGGCCCGGAACAGTCGGAGTTTCCCATAGTGAAGAACCTACAGATTATAAATGGTCGGTAACCTTCGGTGATAAATATGACCTCACCGATGAATTAAGAATCGGGGGGCTTGGCAGTTTTTTCTACGAACGTGATAGTTCATTTTTCAAAAACGGGATAGATGATAAGTACTGGGTTGAAACGCCCGGTGCTCGAATGACTCCTCAATATATCCAAGGCAGTCCTTCACAAGGAGATTTTAAAACACAGCTTTTTAATATGACAAAAGCCAGTGAGGAGGTAAAATGGGGAGTTCTTGGTGCGCTTGGCTTGGAAACTGAGAACCACTCAATATCTCTTGTTTATATATATACTAAAGTCACAGAAAGCGTCGCTACACTCGCTGAGGATATTCGCGGAAAATCAGGTCTTAATAAATACTGGCCGGATTATTATGGTCCTGAATATAATAACTATGACCGTAATGACTCGACCCATCCGGGCAATTTAGCAGGAGATGCGGCTCCTTATATAAGAACAGAAACCTTGGAGTTTACGGAACGAATGACTCAGACGGTCCAGTTAAGCGGCCGGCATAAGCTTACCTTTTTCCCTGAGCTTAGAATAAGAAATATCTTAATGTTTAAAGAACCCGAGATAGATTGGGGTGTTTCGACAAGCATAGCTGGTTTGAAACAGCCCGATAAAAGACAGTTCGGCTCGTTGTGGTGGGGTGAATCATATAATCCTGGGTATCCGCAATGGGGAATACCATCGTCTACTTCTCCGGCTGTTCATAGGCCTTTCAAGCCGGCTGCTAATTTTACCTTAGGCAATGTTCAAAGAATCTGGAAGGATATTTCAGAAGAAAGCCGCCAATGGTTTTTGAACCTGAAATTTCCTTTCGAGCAGTGGAGCGGGGACGAAGGTTATGTAAAGCTCGGCTGGTTCGATGATAAGGTAAACCGAAAGTACAACCAGGACTCTTTTAGTAATTTTAATGATAACAGTGCTTTTTATGAAGGGCCTTGGGAGGATTTATGGAGTGGAAAATTTCCGTTGGAGGATCATCCGATAACTGCAGCTGATGTTGATGTTGATTATAAAGGTAAACAAAGAATTACTGCGTGGTATTATATGGCTGATATACCGGTAAAT
>Ga0172382_10003089_pt1 | contig 26728 bp, 23 predicted proteins | sample Leawel138RmetaG_FD_122245 | JGI IMG/M metagenome (GOLD analysis project Ga0172382, IMG submission 122245) | Leachate microbial communities from a municipal landfill in Southern Ontario, Canada - Leachate well 138R metaG | ecosystem: Engineered > Solid waste > Landfill > Unclassified | place...
ACAACTTCACTTTAGAGACCTGCGGGCCGATCATGACCGCCTTGATGAAGCCTGCGGGCGCTACGCGCCCTTGCCTTCATCAAGGCAGTGCGCCCCTTCGAGGGGCCGCTTCCCAATGTGCTATGGCAGCGAGTTCATCGCTACCGCCGTTCAGGCCTGGCTCGGACGGATCGAGGTGAAGACGCTCTACATCACACCCGGCTCGCCATGGGAGAACGGTTACAACGAGAGCTTCAACGGCTCGCTGCGCGACGAGCTGCTCAACGGCGAGATCTTCTACAGCCTAACTGAGGCCAAGGTACTGATCGAGGCATGGCGCCGCCACTACAACACCGTCCGGCCACACAGCAGCCTCGGCTACCGACCGCCGGCCCCGGAAGCGGCGACACCGCCATTGCCGGCCTCCGGTTCCGCTTCGCTCCACCTACGACCGGCAATGGCGGCGGGGACGACAATGCACTAACAATCAACCCGGACCACCCGGTGGGGGCTGCTCAAATTCACACAAGCATTGGCGCACTATCCTTTGCGCCGGCACGGATGGCCTGATGGTGCTCCAGCAATAGGTGTCAACCACAACGGTTGCAACGATCGCGATAGTCCGGTTGCAACACGCTATGGCGAGCTCTGCTTGCCTGGGCCAGGTCAGCCACATCCACGCCTTACAGGCCGACGTCGATCATCAGCCGTCCATTATTAGTTCCGTCATACAAACGAGCGAGCGCGCCCGGCGCCATGTCCAGGCCGGGCAAAACATCATGGCGTGCCGTCAGCACACCGCTCCGGTAGAGATCCTTCAGATCGGCGAACGCTTCCTCGAACCGCGCCATATGATCGAAGACCACGAGGCCGTGCCATGACAGCCGCTTCACGAGGATATCGCGTTCGCGGCGCGGACCTGTCGGCAGCGTGGTCCAGTCCGGCACCGCGACCGTTCCACATTGAACGATGCGCGCGCCACCGTTGAGCACCGGAAAGACAGCGTCGGCTATAGGGCCCGCGGTATTGTCGAAGAAGATGTCAACGCCATCGGGAAGCAGGCGCGTCAGTTCCCGTCCCAGATCGCCCGCCGCCGCTTTGTAGTCGACCGCCGCGTGAAACCCCAATCGGGTCCTGGCGAGCTCCGTCTTGGAAGCGCCCCCTGCAATCCCCACGGCCCGCAGGCCGCGATGTGCCGCAAGTTGCCCTACCAGCCCGCCGACCCCGCCCGCAGCCGCGCTCACGACTATCGTTTCGCCTCGCACCGGACGACCCAGCAGATTCAGTCCTATCCATGCCGTCAATCCGTTGAGACCGAGGACACTGAGCCACACCGGCGCCGGTGCGACCGTTTCGTCAACAGGCCATAAGAGCGCCGATGACGCGACGGCTGCATAGCGTTGCCAACCAAGCCAACCATAGGCCAGATCTCCGGGGACCCAGCGCTCGTCCTGGCTTTCCACCACGCGTCCCACGCCGTGCGCGCGCATCACCTCGCCGTCCGAAACGGTCATGTAGTTGCGTTCCTCGCTCAACCAGCCACGCATGGCCGGATCGACGGCCGCGCAAAGCGTCTCAAGCAGGACGCCGCCTGCGGGACATTGCGGAACCGGGCTGTCGACGATCTGGAAGCAATCCGCCGTCGGCACGCCCTTGGCGCGGCGAACGACCATCACCTGCCGGTTCATCCCAGCGTTGCTGCCTGGTCCCATCATGCGACCACGGTTTCCGCCTTCATCAATTTCCCGAGCACGCGGCGTGCCTGGACTCCCGCAACATCCGTCCTGAGAATTGCCGGCCGCAGGCTCATGAGATCCGATGTCCCCATCAAGTCCTGACAAGCGCGGATCATCGGTTCGTCCTCTTCCTCGAAGGCGATCCGCGCGAAATGCGCCATCAGCCGTGTCTGTTCGTCGTCGTCGATCATGACGTTGCGACCGATAGCAAAGAAATAATGCGTCGCGCCATCTCCCGTCGGAGTAAGATAGTGCAGTGTGGGGACGTGGACGCCGGCTTTCTTGTCCTCGCCCGGTTCGGTCATGAAGATATCGAGTTCCATCGAGGATGCTGGCTGCCAGCGCATTTCGGCATAGAAGTCGCCCGGACGTTCTCCCCAAAGCGGCAGGAGTTGTGGCGTCGGGCGCGGCATGTTGCGGACCCGGTAATTGGAGTGAATGACGTTGCCGTCCGTCGTTTCGAATGAATGTTCCATCACCTGGCCGATACTGTCCTCCGGCCGCCCGCCGACGGTTCCGGGATGAAGATATGGCGCATGCGTGAGATCGAGCAGGTTGTCCGTGACCAGCTGATAGTCCGCGTTTACGAGGAGATAGCCGGTCGCGGTCGCGTAGGCATCGCTCACCAGCCAGTCGGTGCTCGGCAACAGATCGACTTCCGCCTTCTCCGGATCGCCCGGCCACACCCAAAGGGCACCGGCTCGCTCCTGGACAGGATAGCTCTCGACGCGGGCGTTGGGTGGGATCATACCATCGCCATGGGGATTATGCACGCAGGCGCCGGTTCGGTCGAATAGCAAGCCATGATAGGGACATTGCAAGCGGTCGCCGACCACCACACCTTTGGCGAGCGGCGCAAAGCGATGCGGACACCGGCCGTCCAGCGCGACGACGCTTCCCGCCGGATCACGGTAAATGGCCAGGGTCTTCCCGCATATCGTGATACCCGAGGGCTTATCCGTCAGATATTTCGACCATCCGGCACAATACCAGGAATTAAGATAATAGGGCGCCATCAATCCACTCCTCATATGGTGACACGTTCCACGGCACTCTCAAAAGGTATCGAGATCGCGGGCGAAACGGATTGTTCCTTGATATTCCCTTGCAACGCCGGGCCGCATCAGTTCTTCGGTCCTGTCAGGTGAGATCGGGTTATGGGTTAGCACCAGCTCGCCGACACCTGCGCGCGCTGCAAGCTCCCCCACCTGTTCGGCTGTCAAATGTTCGCGCTCGAAATGAACCCGCACTTCTGCCAAAACAGAAGGGTCAAGTTCGGGCCGAGCCTTCTTCACCGCAGCAAGTGCTACATCCGGATCGAAAATTTCGCTGACCAACAGATCGGCGCGGTGAGCAAGTTTCTCCACTTTGGCGCTCGGTCCGGTATCGCCAGTGTATGCGATAGATCGCCCGGGTGCATCAAATCTATAAGACAGGGACACATGGGCGGCCCCACCCGGAGTCGCATCATAATGCGAGTTGGCGGCGGCCGTAACCCTGACAGCACCGACGTCGAATGCATCGCCGTCCCTGACTTCGATGACCCTGACCGTTTGGGCCGGATTCACCTGTCCGCGCGGCCCGGACGGAGGCGAGGGGGTCATTCCCGCGATCAAACCGTCGACCGTGGCCCTGGTCCCGGCTGGGCCATAGATTGTCAAGACGCCCGGCGCGAGCATCTGAAGCCGTTCTCCAAGGATGGCAAACAGTCCGCCGGTGTGGTCGAAATGCAGATGGCTGATGATGATCGTATGCAGTGCGGTGAGCGGCACGCCAGCTCGAGCCAACTGCACCGATGCGCCGTCGCCGGCATCAACCAGAATGGATTGCTCCCCTGCGCGAAGGAGGTTGGCGGGTTCGAAACGATCCGAGCTGGGAATTGGTCCCGAATTCGTGCCCAGGGTCGTCCATGTTGCTTGCACAGGTGGGTTGGCGCGCACGATCCCTGGAACCGACAACGCGAGCGCCGCAGTCCCGATCATAATCGAGAAGATGCGGGCCTCGCGGGGCGTTACTGCTGTCATGGACCTCATCACCGTTCCTCTCCTTCGATGCGGGCGCCGGGCGAATTGATACCGCCCCTCCCGGTCTGGCGAGGCGCTCCGGATCAATCCTCAAATGCCTGCCGCGTCGCTTGCACTGCGATGTTCGTTCTAGTGTCGTAACGATCAGGATCGGTCACGCGCCGCGACAGCCGATCCTGACCATACACCTCTCAGTTATCAAAAGTTGAACGTCACCCGGCCGCCGAAGGTGCGCGGCGCCTTCAATATGACAACCGGCATTCCGAGGACCGGCTGCACGAATGCGAACGCCTTCACCGTACTATCCTCAATATTGTCGATGTACGCACTGATCGTGAACCGGCTTCCGTCCGGTCGGTAGGTCAGGCTCGCATTGGACACAGTCGACGCCTTTTGCCGCTCGCCGGGGAGATATTCGATCCCGGTCCAGTAACCGCTCTGGATCTGGGTTCCGACCTGAGCCTCCAGTTCCGATCCATTGGCAAGCGGGAACCGGTGCGAATAGGACAGGTTGGCCGTCCATTTGGGCGACAACATAACCGGGTTGCCGCTGCAATTCACCACGACTTCGGGCTGTCCGGCCACAGGTGTCGTAGGACAGACAGTCGCCGGCGGGCCGGCAAGGGTCGTCTGCGTATAGTGAAGGTCGGTATATTTGGTATTCAGATACTGCACATTGGCATGAAACATATCCCGCGCCGACGGACTCCAGATGAGGTCGGCCTCCGCGCCATAGAGTCGTGACTTGCCGGCATTCTCGGTGATGACCGTAAACCCTATCGGCCGAACCGGTCCCACATGGGTGATCTGTTGATCCTTATAATCCCAATAGAAAACCTCGAGATTGAACTGCAGCTTATTGTCGAAAAATCTATTCTTGGCGCCAAACGTATAGGCGGTCAGCTTCTCCGGCCGGAAAGTGTTGGGCGCTTGCGAGCCGTAAAACCCTCCCGCCTTGAAACCCGTCGAGACGTTGGCGTAGAGCAGCGAGTTCGGGCCCGCGTCGTACTCCAGGCCCGCCTTGTAGGTTAGTCTTGACGCATTCAGCTCCCCATTGAGGGGAAAAGTGCAGAACGATGTCGCACTATCGAATGCCCCGCATGCTCCGGCCCCCTCCGGCGGTATGACGAAGCCAAACGAACCTCCCTGCGACTTTTCCTCACGGGTAAAGCGCAGGCCGCCCGTGGCCCGCAAATTGCTGGTAAGGGAATAGGTGAGTTGCCCGAACGCCGCATAGCTCTTCGTGACGAGGTCTGGCGAGGTGTTGGAGACGGAAACGCCATTGTTCGCGTCCAGGTCGAAATCGACATGCTCCCGGAAGAAATAGCCTCCCAGAAGCCAGGTCAAAGGTCCTGATCCGTTGGAGGCGAGGCGGGCTTCAACCGACGTCGCCTTGGACCGTTCATTCGAGCTGACGGGGAACCCGGCATTGTACATGAGGTATTTGTTCTTGCTATCGCGATAGGCTGGAATGATCGTCAGCTTGGCAGGCCCGAGATCGTAATCGATCGTGGCGCTGACACCCCAATTTCTCTGATTGACATGCCCGTCATCGAGAATCGGCGGGATGAAATTCGGATTCATACCGCCAGTCAAAGCGAGCGAAACCGCCTGAAACAGTTCATTCGTGCCATCGCGCGAAGCGCCCCGGAACGGATGGCTCGGATCCAGATAGGGCGAAAGCACGCCATTGGGCCCCTTCCCGCCAGTATGGGCATAGTCGGCACTCAGCAGGATTTCGAGCCTACTGGTCGGTTCCAGCTTCAACTGGAGCCGTCCGCCCTCCGTCTTGTCATCGGAATAGCCGTCATCAAAATAGCCATCGCGACGCGAGATGGTCCCGGAGGCACGCATCGCCGCCCCTTCCCCCAGCGGGACATTGACTGCCAGCACACCGCGGTAGAAGTTGTAATTGCCGCCCTCGATCGAACCCTCGACCCCGAAGCTGTCTGTCGGCTTTTTCGCGATAATATTAATCGCGCCCGCCGTGGCGTTACGGCCATAGAGCGTTCCCTGCGGTCCCTTGAGCACCTCGACACGCTCGAGATCGTAGAAGAGGCCGTTCGGGCCCCCGGATCGGGCGAGATAGACGCCATCGAGATTCACCGCCACACCAGGTTCGGCATAAGGATTGCCCGGAAAAGTGCCGACACCGCGAATGGTGACGACCGTCCCCGACCCCCCGATGGCTGCCAGCTTCAGCGCCGGCACGACCTTGGTCAGATCCTGCGGCTGCACGACACCGGCGCGAAGGAGCGCGTCTCCGCTGACGGCCGACACGGCCAGGGCGGTGCGCTGCAGATTCTCGGATCGGCGCTGCGCTGTGACGACGATATCCGCGACGCCAGCGTCGGCGGTCGGCGCAGCGGGCTGCGTTGAGCGTGCCTGGGCGTCCCCTTGAGCCGGGTCGCTCGACTGCGCGAACGCCGGCAAAGAACCGGCGCACACTGATATACACGCGACACCACACAAATAGCGTTTCGACAATTTTGCCATATCGGCTCCCCTCCTTGGGCTATGATGTTATCGACTTCTTGTTTTTGGACTCCCGATGGAGTCAGGCGGCCACCGGCGTCTTGAGAGCATGTTCCCAGTCGGCCAAAAGCTGCTCGGCTTCGCCAACGCCGAAGACATGGCGATCCGGACGGACCATCACGCTCGATGCGCCCTGTTCGCGGAGCCATGCCCGCAAGGCATCAGCGTAAGGCGCGAGCCGATCGTCGCCGAGATCCAGGCGAATGATCGGTGCGGGAACGTCGCCTGGCAGATCGTCACCGATCAATGCGGGCGAATTTCCCAGCAAAATATCGAAGCGGCGCCCATTCACGACCGGCTGCGGGAAGAGGCTTCCGGCCGCGGCGCTATTCGAGAAGAGAGCACCGGAAAGGTCAGGATAGGCGATGGACACGTCCTGGGCGCCAGTTGCCCTTCGTGCCAGCATCTCGGCATCGCGCGCCGCCGCCGCCTTGGCGTCCAACACACAGACCACGCGTCCCATCGCGATGGCTGTCTCGATCACGACCCGCGCATGCGGCTCGCGCTCCTCCTGGTAACTGTCCAGAATCTGATCTTCGGCCTCGCCCCGAACGACCGCTGCGATCTTCCAGGCGAGATTGACGGCATCCCTGATGCCCGCGCACATACCTTGCCCGGCAAAGGGCGGTGTCTGGTGCGCGGCATCGCCGGCAAGGAACACGCGCCCGACCCGCCAACGATCGGCAACCAGCCCATGGAAGCGGTAGACGGCCTTGCGATCGATCCGCATGTGCTCGACCGCGCCCCAGGGCGCCAGCAACTCCCGGATCCGGTCGTCGCGGCTGATTTCGTCAGGCGCTTCTCCTGGAAGGATCATGAACTCCCAGCGGAAACGATCGCCGGCCATCGCCAGATGGGTGATCGGCCGTGCGGCATCGCAGATTTGCTGCGCGACGACCGGCGGCGCATGCTTGGACGGGATTTCCGCGTCGATGACCAGCCACGGCTCGTCGAAGTCATAATCCGAAAGCCCCACGCCTAGCGTCGACCGGATCAGACTGGACGCACCGTCGCACCCTGTCACATAGCGCGCCTGGACGGTTTGCGCGCCATCCGCCCCCTCAAGCGTGACTTCAACGCCATCGTCGGTTTGGCGCAGGCCCGTCGCGGCGACTCCGAGACGGACGTCGACGCCAAGCGCCCCGATCCGCTTACGCAGGATCGATTCCAGCGCCGGTTGGTGAAACGCATAGGAGTCGGCCCAGCCATAGGGACCAGTCTGCGCCAGCGGGAAGTCGAGGAGGATTTCGCGGTTTGCGGTAAGAAACTGATATCGGTCTCCTATCCGCGTATACGGACCCAGCTCGTCCTCGATGCCGAGCATCTGAAAGACACGCATGATCTCGCCGTCGAAAACCGCCGCGCGGGGCAAGGGATAAATGGCCTGCGACTTGTCGATCGCTATTACTGAGAGGCCCTGTAGCCGGGCCAGGCCGGCCACCACATCGCCCACCGGTCCAAGTCCGACGACGAGCAGGTCACAGTCGAAGTGGCTCATCGAGCGTCCTCCGGCTTCGTCACGGGCTGAGGCAGCGGCGGCATTTCCATGCCCCATTGGACGCCGAGCAGGTCAGGCAGCGAGGCCACGCCGCCGCCGTCCCGCGTGACCAGCTGGTCGCCATCGGTCCAATGCTCGACCTCGTTCCCGTAGGGATCGCGCCAATAGTCGAATACCTGGCTTCCCAGCTTGTGACGCCCGATACCCCATTGGTGATCCCAGCCCTTTCCGACGAGAAAGTCGTGGCCCGCCATCAGATCGTCCAGGTCGCGCACCTCGAAAGCAGCGTGCATGAAGCCCGGCGGGATCGGACGCTCAAGCAGGAAGAGCGTGTGATGGTCGCAAGGTTCTTCTCCACGATCGCAACGCATGAATGCGCCGATGGCGGTTTCCGGAGCAGGCCGGATCTCGTCGGACGTGACGAAGCCGAACCGCTCCTTGTACCATTTTTCCGAGCGGGCGAAGTTCGTCACGCCGAGCACGACATGGCCTAGCCGGCGCACGTGCGATGGTCCTTTTTCCACGCGCCGCCAGACACCCTGACGCGGATAGGTCCCGCCCTGGTTCCACGGCTCCGAAGGCGGCGCCGGAAGAGGTTGCGCGGGTTGTTGGCCGGCAATCGCCTCCACCACGAAGCCATCGGGGTCGCACAGCCGCGCGACCAAACCGCCGCCCGGTCCCTCGAGCGTCTCCACCGTCACGCCTTCAGATGCGGCAAGGCGGCGCAGGTCGTCTTCGCTGCGCAGCCAGATGCCAAAACCCAGGAAAGCCGGCTCGGACGCCTGCTCCGAGACATGGGCGAAGGGCGTGCCTTCATAGCCGCGCATGAACAGCCGTCCGTCCTGCCTTTCAGCGACGGCAAAACCGAAATCGAGAAGAAACCGCTCCATCGTATCCATGTCCGGCACGGCGAACCGTACGAACGCGACGTCATAGGCTTTCACGACACTCATTCAGACAACTCCTCAAGGATCGAACGCGCCGCCTCCTTTCCAATCTCGTGAACCTGGTCGAGAGGCGCCCCAAGCGCTCGCAAAATGGCCGCGGAGACATCCGTGGCGAAGGCCACGATGGATCCTTCGAACTCCTCGGACATCGCGTTGACGACAGCCGCCCGGGTCAGCCCAATGACAATCAGGACGCCGGTCGCCACGTCGATATCGCTGAAGCGCGCCTGCTCGATGCCGTGCCTGATGTCGGAGGAAAGACCGGCGTTAAGCGGATGCGCGATCGTCGTCAGACGTGCCGACAGGGTCAGGAGCGACTGAAGCCGGTCAGGGTGCTCCTTCGCATAGCGCAGCACCGAGCAAAACCCGCGGACGGCGCGCATCGCTGGATCGGCGATATCCTGGTTCGCGCGATAGATGTGAAATTCGACATCGCCTTGAACCAGCTCCCAAACCGCATCGGCGAGAGCCTGCTTGTCGGAAAAGTGGTTGTAAAAACTGCCTTTCGCGACATCCGCCTGCTCGACGATATCATCGATCGTCACGGCATCGACGGAGCGGGTGGCGAACAGCCGCTGGCCGGCGTCGAGGAGCGCATGGCGCGTTCTCTGCCTCTGTCGGTTTCCACGCACTGGGGCTTCTCTTGCAGTCATCCCAACCCTCTCCAGTCGGCTCGCATCGTTCTTTGCACTAGACAGTCATCTTTGAACGGTTTAGTCAACAAAAAAATGGATTTTTCTGGAGAGACCCATGTCCAAGTCAGTGATTATCACCTGCGCCGTGACCGGTTCGCTGCACACGCCCACGATGTCGGACTATCTGCCGATCACGCCCGAGCAGATCGTAACGGAAGCGCTGGGCGCGGCGGAAGCGGGCGCCGCGATCCTTCACCTGCATGCGCGCGATCCGGACGACGGACGGCCCACGGCCGATCCAGAGGTGTTCAAGCGCTTCCTCCCGCAGATCAAGCAGGCGACCGACTCCGTCGTGAACATCACCACTGGGGGAGCGCCCGGCATGACTCTCGATCAGCGACTCGCCGCCGCCGAACAGGCAAGCCCGGAGATGACCTCGCTCAACATGGGGACGATCAATATCGGAATTTTTCAGGCCGCGACCCGAATCAAGGAATTCAAATATGATTGGGAAAGACCATTCCTGGAATCGACCAGAGACGGAACCTTCAAAAATACTTTCGCGGACATCCAGGGTATCGTCGAACGGCTAGGCAAGGGTCATGGATGCCGCTTCGAATTCGAATGTTATGACGTCGGCCATCTTTATAACCTCGCCTGGGTTCTCGACCAGAAGCTCTACGATCCACCGCTTTTCATTCAGTTCTGCCTCGGAATCCTGGGCGGGATCGGCGCCGAGGTCGACAATCTGCTGCACATGGTGCGAACCGCGCAGCGGCTGTTCGGCGATGCCTTCGAATTCTCCGTCCTGGCCGCCGGGCGCCACCAGATGCCCATGGCGACGCAGAACGCCCTTCTTGGCGGCAATGTCAGAGTCGGGCTGGAAGACAGCCTGTTTCTTGAGCGCGGGACAATGGCGCAATCCAATGCGCAGCAGGTCGCGAAGATCGTGCGGATTCTCAAGGAACTCGGCCTTGATCCGGCAACGGCCGCCGAAGCGCGCGAGCGCCTGAAGCTCAAAGGGGCCGATCGGACGAATTTCTAGAATGGACGTTCCCGGCGTGGCGCGGCGGCGGAGAGGAAAACCGAAATGACGACGATTCCGCAGTATGAAGCTGACATCTACAGCGACGAGGCGATCCTGGATCCTTATCCGCACTATGCGGCTATGCGAAACCTTGGCGCCCTCCTCTATCTTCCGGCGCATGATATCTACGCCATTCCGCGATATGCTGAAGTCAAGGCGGCGCTGCTCGATCATCGCCATTTCCTTTCGGGCAAGGGCGTCGCCGGGTTCGAATGGCCCGAAGAGTTTCGCGTGGCAAACACCCTTGCGGCCGATGAGCCGGTCCATTCCCGCTTCCGATCCATCATCGGGGCGCCGCTTGCACCGCCGTCTCTCGAACGTTTGAGTGCTGATATCGAATTGGCTGCCGATGATCTCATCGCGCGCCTGATCGAACGGGGATCGTTCGATGGAATGACCGACCTCGCTCAGTTCATTCCTCTCTCGATCGTCTCCTCGCTTGTCGGTCTTCCTGAACACGGAAGACAGCGCATGCTGGAATGGGCGGCAGCCTCTTTCGACCTGCTTGGTGTGGGAAACAAGCGCGCGGCTGGCGCGGCGCAGATCATCGGTGAGATGATCGCTTATGTGCAGAACGAGTGCCGGCCGGACACCGTGAGGCCAGAAGGCTGGGCAGCCCAGATCTGGCAGGCAGTGGAGCAAGGCAAGATCACACCTGCCGAGGCAGGCACGCTGCACATCGACATCGTCGCTCCGGCGCTCGACACGACCATCTTCGCAACCGGTCATCTGCTTTATCAGCTCGCCAGCAATCCGGGGGAATGGAACAAGCTGAAGGATGATCCCCGCCTCATCCCCGCCGCGATCGACGAAGCCGTCCGCCTCGATTCGCCCATTCGCGCCTTTGGGCGGGTCGTCGAGGGCGATCAGACTATCGACGGAGCGGCAATTCCCAGCGGGTCCCGGGTGTTGATGATGTATGCATCAGCCAACCGAGACGAACGCCGGTGGGAGTATCCGGAGCGATACTGGATGGAACGCCCGGGCCTGTCGGGGCATCTCGGCTTCGGCCAGGGGCGACATACCTGTGCCGGCATGCATCTGGCCAAATTGGAAATGCGTTCGCTTCTCAAATCGCTGCTCAAACGTGCCCGCCATATCGAGGTCGGCACGCCGAAGTTCCAGATGAACAATGTGCTGCGGGGTTTCGCATCGCTGCCGACGCGGCTCATCCCAGCCTGATCGCAATATTGAAGAAAGGAAGAAGCATGAAGTTATGCAGATTTACGGAAGGTGGCACGACGCGTCTGGGAAAGGTCGAGGATGATCGCGTTATCGACCTTTCGGCCCTTGAAGTTCCGGGCAACTCGATGCGCGTCCTGCTCGGCAGCTGGGCCGAGCGCAAGGCGCAGGCCGAGGAAATTTCCTCTCCGTCCTTTCCCCTCACGGACGTTCGTCTCGAAGCCCCGATCGACGATCCGCGCAAATTCCTGGCGATCGGAATGAACTATCAAAAGCATGCCGATGAAGCGGCGGCGGCCGGTATCCCGGTGCCCACGAGCCAGCTTTGGTTCAACAAGCAGGTGACCTGTATCAATGGCCCGTTTGCCCCGGTGGATCTTCCCAAGGTCTCCGACAAGCTCGACTATGAGGCCGAACTGGCCTTCGTGGTCGGTCAGCGCGCCCGTCATGTGTCCGAAGCCGATGCTCTCGCAATCGTCGCCGGCTATCTGGTCTGCAACGATGTGAGCGTGCGAGACTGGCAGGCGCGATCGCCCACTTTCACCCTGGGCAAAAGCTTCGATACCCATGGCCCTATCGGCCCCTGGATCACCACAGCGGACGAAATTGCCGATCCTCATGCGCTCGATATGCGTCTCTATGTCAATGGCGAGTTGCGCCAGGCAAGCTCGACCGGCGACATGATATACAGCATTCCGCAGCAGATCGCCTATCTCTCGACCGTCATGACGCTTGAGCCCGGCGATGTCATCGCCACGGGAACGCCTGCCGGCGTCGGCATCGCGAGCAACCGCTTTCTCCAGGTCGGCGATGTGGTGAAGGTGGAGATCGACGGCCTGGGCCATATAGAAAACACCGTCGTGGCTGAAGCCTGATTGACGATGCCTCGGAATGGCGCGGCCAGCCTGCGCCATTCCATCATCGGGCGGTTTTTCCTATGGAAAGAGGCATGTCCACAAAGCCGCCAATTGAAATCCCGGTCGCCGAAAGCAGCCGCTCGCTCATTCCCAAGGTTCGTAGCCGATCGCGACAGATATATCTCCGCCTGCGGCAAATGATCATCCTGGGCGAGCTCGTTCCGCTCCAGAAGCTGAAGATCGCGGAACTGGCCGAGGAACTGGGAGCGAACTCGAGCGCCGTGCGCGAAGCCCTGTCGCGGCTGACAGCGGAACATCTGGTTGAGGCGCGGGACCAGCAGGGCTTCCGCGTTGCTCCCATCTCGATCGCGGAACTGGACGATCTCACGCGCACGCGGTGCGACATCGAAACCCTGGCTCTCAAACGCTCGATCGAACGGGGATCCAAGGCGTGGGCCCAGGCCTTGAAGCTGGCCCATCGCGAAATCAGCAACTATTCCGGCGATCCCCAGGCACCCGAAGGCATGGCGCTGCACGCCCAGTTCCACAAGGCCGTTCTTGCCGGCTGCGAAAGCCCCGCCCTGCTCAGGATCTGGCAGGCGCTTTACGAGATGGCGGAGCGCTATCGCGCGATCGCTGTTCGCCAGGCCGGCCCTTCGCGCCCGGTCGCCGACGAGCATGACCGTATCGCAAAGGCGGCGCTCGACCGGGATGTGGATGCTGCCGCTACTCTGCTGACCAATCATATCGAACGCACCGCGGCGCTGGTGCGGGACGCAATTCTGAAGGCATCGGCGGACGGAGGGACCGGTTAAACGCAAGTTCGGAACTCACACCGGACAGGTGGCAAGAAAGCGCAACAGCGCTTCGTTCACCAGATCGGGCCTTTCCGCCTGAATCCAGTGCCCGGCGCCATCGACGAAGGTTGCGTCGCCCATTTGCTCGGCGGCCGCCCGGAAGCCTGGAAATCCAAGGACGGTGTCCGCATTGCCGCCGATATAGGCTGCGGGAACCGGAAGCCGGGCGCCGCGCCAGGGCGCCGTGATCTCCCAATTCCTTTCGAACACGCGGTAGCCGTTCAGGCCACCCCGAAATCCGGTCCGCCCATATTGCTCGGCATAAGCGTCCAGTTCCTGGTCGCTCATGAACTCCATCGCGCCCGCCGGCGCGGGCAGCGTCTCGACCAGACCGCCGCCCGGCGCGGCCATCATCATGATGGGCGCACCTTCGTATGCGCCGGAGTTTGCGAAAAAGAGCCTGCGAAGCGCTTCGCGCGGATCTGCCTCCAGATCAGCCTCGGCAATGCCAGGCTTCTGAAAATAGATCATGTAGAATGCAGGAGGGACGGCGCCCCGCAACGCCCGGATCAAGCTCATCTCTCCTCGGGGAATATACGGCACCGACAGGCCGAAAACCCCGCGGATACGATCCGGACGCATCAACGCGGCGTGATAGGCCGTCGTGGTGCCCGCATCGTGACCGACGATCACGGCCCGCTCGATCGCGAGCGCATCCATCGTTGCGATCACGTCGCCCACGGTATGGGCGACGCTATAGTCCTCCACGCTACCTGGCGCATCGGATTGGCCGTGGCCTCTCATATCGAAGGCAAGCACCCTGTATCCCGCCCCGACGAGTATCGGGATCTGCTTACGCCAGCTTCGCCAATATTCCGGAAAACCGTGACAAAGAAGGACGGCCGGGCCTGTTCCTTCATCTACCACGTGGATACGGCAACCGTCGACGTCAATGAAATGATGCTGCCTTGGCATGCTGATCTCCGATCGGCTCAGAGAGAGAAGCCAGGGGGCAACTGGATACCCGCATCGGCCAGCGCGGCCCGCTCGCGGGAGCGCGCGCGCCTCGCGCTTTCGCGGCGACCCGCCCTTTCCAGATAGGACTGCACCTCCGGGAAGGAGGCCAGATCGAAGCCTCCCAGGACGGCCAGTCCCAGACACCAGGCCACATAGGCATCGGTGATCGACCAGTCCCTGCCATTCCACCATTCAGGAAAACGGCCGGACGAGGACGCGAGGATATCGCGGAGCTGCTCTATCGCGACGGCTCGCGCGCTTTCGGGGGCGCCCGGCGCGATGCGGTCCGGCATCATGATGAACCGTGCCAGCGGATGGAGCGTATTCGAACACCATATCAAATCGGACCGGTACTGGGCCTTCTGGGCTGCATTGCCGGATGGCAGCAGCCTGGCCTCCGGATATTGCTCATCGATGAAGATCAGGATGCCGGCGCCTTCCGTGATGAGGCACCCATCGAACCGCAAGGCCGGCACCTTCCCCTTCGGGTTGACGGAAAGATAAGACGCAGAGCATTGCTCGCCGGCAAAGATATTGATCACACGATCCTCATAATCGAGGCCGGCTTCCTCCAGCGCGATCATGGCGACACCGGAGCAGGCGCCGGGCATATGAAAAAGACAGATATCAGGCAATTCGGGTCACTCCGACGTAGTATAGCGCGACAAACATACGGTATCGTATGCATTTGGCAATATGATACGCCAGTAGCATGGCAAATTCCGGCGGCGGATGTGCAACTTGGCACGATCGAACGCAACCGCTTGAATTGTCTCAATGAACGACAAACCGAAGGCTCTTGCGACTGTCCGGACGAAAGTCTCCTCGCAAGACATACGGCTCCGGCCAATCCATATCTGACATCCGGAATCGGATGTGATCCGCCGCAGCGGCTCTCACCCCGCCTGGCAATACCCGTCAGGCGAGAAGAATATCCTCGCATTGCTGGATCAGATCGGTGGCGTCGCTGGATATCAGCGTTCCCGCAACCCGCTGATAGGAATAGGCGAGAATTGCGCGAGCATGCGCTACCTCCTCGGTCACACCAGCCTGCACAAGCAGCTTCTCAATATATTGGAGACGTAGCTCGTCGACCTCCTCCAGCGCGATGCGAGCCCGTTCATCTCCCCTACCCCACAGGCGTATGGCCAGTTCCGTATCGGCCGCGAGCGCCGCGGTCTGTCCCTTCAGCGGAAGGCGAAGCAACTGCCGCAGCCGTTCCTCCGGCGACGCAACGCCGCTGTCGAGGCGCTCGATCAGCGCCAGCGTCGCGCGCCGCCGCCATCGGGCGAGCATCGTCTCGAGCAAGGCATCCCTATCCCTGAAATGATAGTAGAAGCTGCCCTTGGTGACGTTCAGACGCTTGGCCAGGACCTCAACCCGAACGCCATCGATCCCGTGCGCGCCCAATTCCGCCAGGGCTGCATCCGTCCAGGCATCGGCATCCAGACGCCCGGTTTCGGGCTTCGTCGGCTTTTTGGAATTCCGGACGGTTCGCTGATCCAACATCTGCCCTCGTGATACTGATGATTTGCCTTCATTTACCCATGCCGGGCGCTTACTGGCAAGTAACGCAGTCGGGACGTCGTCGCTGTCGCTTCATCGAGTCTGCGGAGGCGCATTCTCCAGCCGGCAAGAACGGCGCCAGCAACCTGGCGTTTGTCCGAATTGTCTCTTGAACGCCCGGACCAGGGCGGCGGACGAGCCGAAGCCGATTTGCTCGGCGATGACCGATATGGACGCACTGCTGTCGGCAAGGATTTCCGATGCCTGCAACAGACGAAACCGATTGATCGTAGCCATTGGAGGCTCGCCGAACGCGCATCGGAACCGCTGGGCAAATGCGGCGCGGCTAAGACCCGCTGAAGCCGCCAAATCCGCCACCGTCCATCTTTTCCCCGGCGTCGCCAGGAACGTGGTCATCGCACGCAGCAGATATTCGTCGTGCTGAATCGATCCGAAGGCGAGATTCGCCTTCAACAATCGCTCGCGAGCATATCCGACGATTTGCAGCATGATGATTTCGGCAAGCCGGCGCGCAACTCCGCGCTCGCTGCTACTTCCCTCGTCCAAGCACTCGAGCATTTCCACTGCCTTGGCAATAAGAGACGCATAGGGTTCGGCCCGCGCCGGTATGACTATCGATCCCCACGGCAGTCGCTGAAGCACCGCAACGCTGCGGTCGATGCTGCCTGTAAATATCTCTACGGGCAAAGCCCCGGCGAAATCGGCGTTGCCATGGCGTGCACCTCTTTCAGCAGGATGAAGTTGCGAGGAATCGAGCCATTCGTGGCTCCGGCCCTCGACGCCGACGACACTGCCCGTCGGCAAGAAGATCGCCTTCCCTCCCTGCGCCCGAAACCAGGCCCCGCCCTTTCTGACGAGATAGAAGTTTGCACGGCTTGGATCCGGCTTCGCAAGGCGAAAGGGACGATCGAACCGCAATCGCCCGAATTCGACCCCGACCAACCGGAGATCGGGTGTGCGTAGCAATGCGGCCCAGTCACCGGACGTTAGATCAATCATTCGAGTTTCTCAATCAATGCGCAACTCCTTCTCACGCCCGAAAAGGGCTTCGGCAAGAACAAAAGAGAGGAATTAACCATGGAAACAACCGACGTGCTGGTTGTCGGCGGCGGCGGATGCGGCCTGTCGCTCGCGATCTTTCTGAGTGACCTCGATGTCGATTTCCTGATGATAGAGCGGCGGGAAACCACCTCTCATCTTCCCAAGGCCCACTATCTCAACGCGCGGACGATGGAGATTTTCCGCCAGCACGATGTCGCTGACGACATCCAGGCAGCCGGCACGCCGCCATATTACCGCTCGCGGACAAAATGGTTCACAAGCTTCGCAGGCGACAGCCCGTTGGACGGCAAGTGCATTTTCGAAACGGGCGGATTGGGCGGCCATGGCTCGGCGCGTGAACCCGACTACCGTGCGGCCAGCCCGGCGGATTCAGCAAATCTCCCGCAAATCCGGCTAGAACCGATTCTGCGCCGTCATGCGGAGAAGCGCGCGGGACAGCGGATACGCTTTCGCCAAGAACTGCTTTCCTACGAGCAGGATATCGATGGCGTGACCGCCCATGTCCGCGACCACTCCGACGGTTCCGAATATGAGGTGCGCGCCAGATATATCGTCGGGGCGGATCGTGGCCGTACCGTCGGGCCGGTAGCCGGGATCGAACTGGAAGGCGAAACGGACCTGATCACCCAGGTGAGCGTGCATTTCCAAGCCGATCTATCGCGCTGGTATCCCGATGATCGGGTGCTGCTCAATTGGCTTCGCAGTCCATATCGTCCTGGCGTTTCCGTGATCGTGCCGATGGGGCCGGGCAATTGGGGCCGCCATTCCCCGGAATGGTCGATCAGCTTTCCCAAAATGCCCGATGATCCGGAATGGACCGAGGAGAATGTCGTTCCAATGGTCCGGAAGATTCTCGGCATCCCCGAACTGGAGCTTTCCGTGCTTTGCAAGACCGAATGGACGGTCGAGGGCGTGCTTGCGAACGCCTATCGCCGCGGCCGGGTATTCGTCGCGGGAGACGCGGCGCATCGGCATCCACCGACGACTGGTCTTGGCCTCAATACCGGTATTCAGGATGCCCATAATCTGGCATGGAAACTGGCGCTGGTCACCAGATACGGAGCGGCAGACAGGCTTCTTGATTCCTATGAAGCGGAGCGACGCCCAGTGGGCGCATTCAATGTCGAATGGGCGCTCAATGCCTTCTTCAACCATCTGCTGCTCGAGGCGGCAATCGTGGCAACGCACCCCAACCATCGGTCGCAAGTTCAAACCCCCGAGCATGTCATCGCGGCCTATTCCGCGCTCCTGGCGGAAACAGCCAATGGCCGGATGCGCCGCGCTCGGCTGAAGCAGATTTACGATACGCAACATATCGAATTCTACGCGAGGGACATTGAACTCGGGTTTGTCTACGAGCATGGAGCTCTGGTGCCCGATGGAACGCCGGCTCCGAAGCGCGACCCGCTGGGGCAAGATTACCGTCCTGCCATCCGTGCCGGCCTTCGCCTTCCCCATATTTGGATGGATCTGGGCGGGAGGCGGATATCGAGCCATGATCTTGTCGGCCATGCGCGCTCTTTCGTTCTGTTGGTCGGAAAATATTCTGAGCAGTGGGAAGCAGCCGTCGAACGAATCGTCGCTGAAACGGGCATCCCTCTGAAAATGATCTCTATGGAGGATGACGTGCAAGCCTGCGAGGGCGACTGGCAAGTCATCACCTGTTTGTCCGATCACGGTGCTTTGCTGATAAGGCCGGACAATGTCGTAGCGTGGAAAGAGAATGAGAGTGACTCTCATGCATATGCGGAGTTCGACCAAGTATTCAGGAGTATCTGCCGATAGAAGTGTGATGATCGTTGATGCTCCCGGAATCCAGTTGCCGGTGGGTATCACGGCACCAGTAGCGTGTCTCTCGCTGTCTTTCCGAAAATTCCGAGATGATGGATGTTGATTCCCGACTATACAGTTCTTTACGGTTATTCACCTGAGAAAAATGCTTGGCGCAATGAACGTAATACCAAAGTACGTAAAAAGATAATCGGCATCCTTCATTGACGTAGGACTCTAACTGATCGAGGCGACAAGCGATATCCAGATTGAAGCGTTGTTTGATGGACGCATCAATGCGGTCATCCAGATTCCGCGCCATCCGCGTTGGCATATTGTCCGGTGGTGAGGGAACCATTCGCTGCCGACGTGCCCCAGTCATGGAACGACGAGGGGCGCTTGACCCTAATCGATGGAATGCTCCGATGTGATGACTGAAGGGCGGGCGTAGCCTCTCCTCATCTTTCCCGCGCGTCTCGCCCGATTTTCATGAACTCGTGATGAAATTCTACAGGTCCCGCAGCTATCAACCGTTCATCGGGCAGGAGGCGATCTAGATGCAAATCATCATCAGCGTCGTCTCCGCCGATCTGAGCATAGCGCTGTTGCAGCCGACGTTTGTTATGTTAATACTCCCAACGGAACGCCCAATCTCGAAACTGGCCTCGCATGGTGAAACTACGCCACTTTTGGACTGACCGTAGATCAACCCTCCCCATCGGAAGCGGCCGCGCGTCGGTCGCCGCTATAAGGCTCGCGATGCGGTTCGCGGCGACCGGTGACCGAGCGGGTACCGATACGATGGCCGTGGAGAGCGGGCGAGAGTTCGTGAGCTTGCGACATCTTGAGCGGCAACGATGCTTGCGGCAGCGGTCGGCTACTTTGTTGGAGCGGCAGCGCTTACTTTCGTCGTCATTATATTGATTGGGGAATGGTGGGCCAGAGGAGATAGTGCCGGGGCCGCATGATCGACCATTTTGTGGCCGGCAACTGAGCTTCGCGACGTCACATACTGCCTGACTACCTTTCCCCGCCCGCGCCGTTCGTCGCGAAGACGTTGGCGCCGTATCGTGCGCGCATGTAGCTTGCGACCTTTGCCGCATAGGCGCGTTGCCGCCATACAGTGGGGCTATGATAGGTACCCACCGCCTTCCAATAGTCGCCGGTCGCTTCCAGCGCCGAGAGAAAGATCCAGCGAGCCACTTCGGCATTGAAACAGGCGTTGTAGCGCAGCCAATGCCGAACATGATGTTCGGGCCTGTTGATCAGGCGAGCAATGCGCGGCACCCACCAAGTGTTGATCTGAAGCGGACCCAGATCATATGTGCCGTTGCTGTTGGCGATCTGCGCACCGATCCAGCCTGCCTCCTGCTCGCGCAGGCCCCAAAGGGTCTTTTCGAGCCATGCATGGCCCCGCGCGGTGACGCGGATGCAGCGAGCAATCTCTGCCGTCTCACCGGGTACCGTCCGCCTCGCCAGCGCAGCCGAGGACGTCAGCGCGGCGGACAGGATCACGATACTCGCAAGCGTCGCCCTGACCAGCGGCGAACGGACGGTCCATGACCGCTGCGCGCTCATTGCGGCGCCTGATCGCGATAGGCGGAACGGCCGAGGCCGATGCACTGACGTGCCGGGAAGCCGCCCGGATCGAACGGCGCTCCGGTCAACAATGCGAGCAGACGTTGTCCCGACACGATCTCGACGCCGGTCGCACCATCTACGGCCGCGCGGCTCATCCCGCCGGTGCGGCCGGTGTGAATGAAGAGACCACGCCGCCGGCGGGTAGCGCAAAGCTGCGCGAAGTCCAACACATGCTCGGGCCGGATGGCGTCGCGGTAGCGCTTCGCCTGGATCAGCCAGCGTTCGCCATCGATGATGACCTCGCCGTCGACGCCGCCGTCGCCTGTATAGCGGCGATTGCGAATGACCCGATGCCCACGCCGCTCGAACGCTTCGAGCAGCAATTCCTCGAATGCGAGCGGGTCCATGGCGCGAAGCCGCGCATAGTGGATCCCGGCAGGCTGGTCGCGATCGCGCCCGCGTAGCTGCTCGCACATCTCACGCGCCTGCCGCCGTCGCCAGCGATGGCGGATAGGAACGCGATAGTGACGGAAGACGAGCACGAGGATCGCGCCGCAGAGGATCAGAAGCAATGCAAGATTTAGATTCATGAGGAACTCTCCTATCGGTCGTGTCCGCCGCCATGACCGCCATGGTCATGCTGCGGTTGGGGTTCGGGCTGGCAAACAGGCTTGGAAGTGTCGGGTCGATCGGGAGCATGGGCAGCACGGCTACGGTCGCGCTCGATCGTGCCGCGCAGGAAGCGATCGACCAACGAAGCGGTCTCCTGCGCCCGGCCGGCAAGGATTTCCGCAAAGCCGCGTGGACGATCGGCGCGATCCTGCCGTTCCCGTTCACGCTGCTCGCGCTCGGCCTTGCGGGCTTCCCGCGTGCGCGCATTGTCTTCGCGGGAGCGGTCGTGACGATCCTTGTGGCGTGCGCCGCGCATCTTGTGGCTGTCGGCCTTGATCCGGCCGAGACCTTCGAGCGAGGACGTCTTCTCGCCTGAGCGCGAGGCCAGCTTTTCGGCGAGGCGCTTCTGGTCTTCGGTCCAGAGCTTCACGCCATAGGCAGCGCGGGTGATGGCGGTGTAATAATTCTGGCCGTTGACCAGGCCCGATTCCACCGGAGCCAGCGCATAGACGCGAGCATAGGTCTTCGACTGCGCCGAATAGACAGTCTCGGCATAGCCATGATCCCAGGTCCGATGGACCGAGAGATCGACCTGCTGGACACGCTCGCCCCGGTCCCATTTGATGGTCGCGATATGGTCATCGAGCGCCAGCACGGTGCCGCGCTCGGCGTTCTTAACGTCAATCTCCTTGTTGAGGAGCCGCCACTGGATGCGGTCGCCGTCGGCGAGTTGGCGGTTTTCGGTCATGAACACGTTCACATGAGCCGCCTTGCCGAGCCCCGGACGCCATTCGATGATACGACCATGCTCGTCAGCAAGCCGCACGACCTGGCGGCCATGATTATTCCGGCCGATCCCGACGACGCGATAATCGGCATCACGGGCAATCCCCAGGCCGGGATTGTCGCGCGAGAATTTCAGCACCTGGCCGGCGCTGTAGAAGCGCGCCATCTGCTTTTCCTGGTCGGTCATCCCGGCCGGCGTCAGCACCTCGAGCCGATGCTCTTCCGCCGCGACCGTGCCCTCACGCTTCAGCACCTCGCGGATATGGCTGTTGACGATCAGGCGGGTCGCATTGTCGAGGACGAGAATATTGGTTTCGGTCCGCATCGCCGGTTTGAGGCGCGTCCATTCGGCGACCATGCCCTTGGCGAGTTCCTCCGCGCTGGCGCCCGTCGTCACGCGATCGAGCGCGGCGAGCGAGGCGGCATAGTCGCCCTTGCGCGCGAGGTCCGCGGCCTCCTGCGTGGTGCCGGTCTTCTGCCGCATGGCTTCCTTGAGCTGACTGGTCGGCAGTCCCAGTTGCTGGAGCAGCCAATAGGCCTTGCCCTGCTCGATAGCGCCGGTCTGCTTGTTGTCGCCGAGAAATATGAGGCGCGCGCCGGTCGCGCGGCTGATCTCCAGCACGCGCAGCGCCTGCCGGTTGCCGAGCTGGCCCGCCTCGTCCACCACGAGAATATGTTGGTCGGTGAGACCATGGCCGCCGCTCGCGAGAAGCGAGGCAAGCGTGCGGGATTCGATGCCTGCCTTGCGGCCGAGTTCCGCCGCCGCCGAAGAGGTGGGGGCAAGCGCGACGGTGACATGATCGTCGCGAGTCGCCTCGACCAGCGCACGAACGAGGGTCGATTTGCCCACGCCGCCGGCCCCATGAACGCCGACCGCCCGGTTGGCGCCGCTGCCGATCGCGATCAGCGCCGCAGTCTGCTCGGCATTAAGGCCTTGCGCCGCGGCGACTTCGGCCAGTCGCTCAGCGGTAGCAGCCGGAGAGACATCGCGCATCGCGAGCGAAAGATGTTCGGACAGCGCGAGTTCGAGTTTGGCGGTCCGGCGCGACGTGCGTCCGCGCGGAAGCGGCTGATCGCCGGTCTGCCGCACGGTGACGAACAGTTTGCCCTTGGCTTCCTGCGTCTCGAACAACGGCCGCACGTCACCGAACCGCACCTCGCCGACATGCGAAGCCAATGCGGTGCGATAGAACCGCTCGATATTGTTGACCGCTTCGCGCGTCTCACTCTGCCGGATTCCGAACAAGGCAGCGCGACGGGCGACGCGCGGGTCGGTCTCGATCGTCCGTTCACCACGCTCGCGAGCGGCGGCCTGGAGCTTGTCCAGATCCCCACGATAGGGTTGGGCCTGCGCCTGCCATCGGGTCTGAAGATCGTCCAGCCCGACCTTTTCCTTGGCCTTGCGCGTCGCAAAGAAGGAAATTCGGCGCATCGCCTGGCCTTCGTAGCCATGTTCGGCGGCATGAGCGTTGATCTGTTCGGCGCGCTGCGAATAGTCACGAATAAGCTGGCCGGGCATCCCCTCGACCTCGAACAGTCCCGTGCGTGGGTCGAAGACGAGTTCATGACCGATCCCGCGTATGTCATAGGCTATCTCGTTGCGATAGATCTGGCCCATGACCAACTGCACGGCATACATCGAGCGCGTCTCGAGGCTCGACATGCGATCGCCGTTCAGATGATTGGTCATGTTGAGCAAGACGGCATGCGTATGCAGGTGCGGATCACCCTCGCGGCTGGAATGCTCGGTGAAACGCGCGAACAGCACTCGCCCGGTCGTCTCGTGGACGATCTCGCGCTCGACCCGGCGGCGCAGTTCGGCATGTTCCTCCGCATAGGCGAGCGCAACGCCGACCGCCCGTTCATGCGCTGCAAGAATCCGCTCGTCGCCCGTCACCAGCGCGAGGATCGAGATCGACTTGGGGGCGCTGATGGTGAAGTCCCAGCCGGGATGATGCTGGATGCCTTCCTTGCGGCGGCGGCCGAGCTGCTGGTCGCCGACCTTGCCGCTGAGCAGTTCTTCGAACTGCTTCGGGTCGACCTCGCCCGACAACCCGAGACCCTTGGCGAGTTTGCCACCCCATTCGGACGGCTCGTTGCCACCCTTGGTGTAGTAGTCGCCGATCGTATAGTAGCGGGCAATATTGGCGGGCGTGCCCTTGAGGCGGCGAGGATGGATCATGCCGGCTTCGCCTTTTCGCGCGGACCGTCGCTGCGACCATGGCTATCGAGCGTTACCCGGACGCTGCCGCGCGCGGCGCCTAGCAGGGGGACGGGCGCTGCGGTCACCTCCTCTTCATCGGGGACTTCGCCTGCCGGCGTATCTGCACCGTCATCGGAGGCGTCATGATTGGTCTGCGCAAAGGCTTCCGCTTCGGCCGCCTCCTCGTCCGGAACCTCGGGCGGGATGGGTTCACCGATCGGCGTGCCATCAGCCTTGCCGAACAGATCGCCCTGGGCGGGTGGCGATGGTTGGGGCGCGGTCTGACCTGCGGAAGGATGGCTCTCTCCCGGCCCCTGCCCCGCACTCGCTTCCTGCGCCGCCTGGGCCGCTCGCCGGCGGGCCCAGGCCTGGGCGATGATGATCTTGCCGGCTGGCAAGCGCGTGGGGGGCTCGGTGCGCTCGACGAACGCGGGGGCGAGCGAAGGCAGGGAATTGAAGCGATCGGTAAAGCGCACCACGGGGAGATTGCGCCCAAATCGGAGATAACCGGATAGATTGGGCAGGTTCGTGACCTCGGTGTGCATCACCAGCGGCCGGGTTACCTGCATGCGTGACAGGTTAACCCCGTCGCGCATGTCGTTGACCCCGTAGCTCATCCCTTCATTGGCCTCCACCTGCTCGACCTGGCCGAGGTTCTCGGAGACATGCTTCGCGGTCGCGGTATCGTTCGCCCGGAGCGCCACCCAGGTTGAGCAGTAGCCGGTGATGGCTGCTGCATCCTGGATGCCGTAGGTCGCCTCGAGCTGGGGATAGGACTGGAACCCCAGGATGCCGCAGCCGCCATATTTGCGCGCGCGGGCCAAGAAGTCGGAGAGGCTCGGCAGCTTCTGGAGCGTGGGCAACTCGTCGATTACGCAATAAAGGCGGCGATCACGATCGGGGGCCAAGCTCATGATCGCGCTGATCGCGATGTCGAGCCATACCGTGATTAGGGGGCGCAGCGACGGAAGCTGGTCGGCCTTCACGGTAACGAACAGCCAGCTGTCATCTTTCTCGTTCTCGACCCAGCGCCGGATCGAGAAGCCGTCGGTGGTATCGTCGAGATAGGAAAAGCTGCGCATGACCGAAGCAAGCTCGGCCTGGATGCCCGCCGACGTGCGTTCCCCTTCGGTCGAGATGAAGGCGGCCGCGTCGGTCCCTTTCACAAAGGCGGCAAGGTCGGCGAGCGGGGAACGCAGCACCCGGTCGAGGAGAACCGAGATCAGGGTGTGCTGTTGCCGGGCGAGCTTGCGCAGCACGGCGACCAGGGTGCCCCTCGCCGATTTCGACCAGAAGGGATCGCCATGCTTGTCGGGAATGGTGGATTCGGCGATCTGATCGTAGTGATAGTCCTTCGGGACATCGACCCAGGGGCTCCAGATGTCGGTGCGCGCATCGAGCGGGTTCAGCAGGATATCGCGGCCGGGGCGGTAGAACTTCTCCACGAACGAGCCGGCGGTGTCATAGACTATCGCCCGCTTTCCCCGCTTGCGGACGCCTTCGAGCATAGTGGTAATGAGGTTGGTCTTCCCCGTTCCGGGAGCGCCGCAGATCAGGATGTGCTCCGGTTCGAAGGCATCGGGCACGCCAACGCCGCCGATCGAAAGGCTCCCCTTCTTTTGCCGCCATAGCGCGCGCCGGACCTGCAACACGCTCCCGAAACGGGCGCCACGCAGATATTCGTTGGACCCGAGGCCGCGCCCGGTCCGGGTAAAGTAGAACCAGGCACTGATCAACCCGAAGAAGGCAACCACACCCGCGATCGCTGCTCCATGAATGAGGTCGGTTTCGAGTTTGTGGAGCGCCTGCTTGGCGATGCCCGATTCCAGCAGCGCATCGGCCGAAGCCCAATACTCGCGGCCTTCCGGGGTGCGAAAGAGCACCGGGTCGTTGGTTCCCGGCGCGGCGTCCACCTTGAACATCGCCTCGACCAACTTCACGAGGACGAAGCGCTGATAGTCGGTGGACTTTTCCAGCGCCCACCAGCAGGTGCCCATCACCCAGAGGACCAGTCCGGCAAGCACGGTCTGGAAGAAGACCTGGGTGGTCATGCGGACGTTGTGGACGATCGCCTGGCCACCGCGTGTCCAGGATCCCAAGGTGTCGTTGCGGAAGATGCTCATCGGATGGCACCCCCATGTAGGGGGGCAGCCGCGGTGACGGCCATCGCCATGTTGGGGAAGTCGCGGCGAGCGCCGCCCGCTGCTGGAGGGAGATGTTCGGTCCGGGTCACGGCTGTTCCCCCGGCGCGAGCAGGCCCTTTTCGTGGAGCATGGCGCGGGCGTCGGCCATGCCCTGTTCGAGCGTCTCGGGCGAGCGCTTGCGCACCGCCGCCGCGACGATCGAGAGCGTCTGCAGAACGCCGGCGAGGATTTCGTCCTGTGAGGTGAAGACATAGCCCGCGCGGCTGTCGGCGGCATGTTCGAGAGCGGGACGAACGAGTTCGGAAACGGTGACGCCGACGCGGCGGGCGCGGCGGCTCAGCCGGTCGAGCAGATCGTCGTCGATGCGGATGGTAATGCGCGCCATGGCGCTCGGCTCCTCACGGAGCTTCGCCAGGACGGTCATGAAGCGCCCACGATTATAGTCGGCGTCCAGGCAAATCGCAAGGAAATCAGTCTGTCCGACGCGTCTGACAGCGAAAAGGCGCGGTAATGCAGGACTTTTTGGAGGGGTTACAGGGCGACGTCACCGGCGTCAGACATGGGAAATGAATTCCGTCTGACGTGTCAGACAGAATATCCCATTGTATTTACTTGTGTTTATGGCTCCAGCACCCGTGCGTACGGTGCATTACAAACCCCGAAGGGCGTGCGTCCGCCTGCCCGCAGCGACGGCGTCGCTGCGTCTGCTCTACCGCTGCCGGGCGCACCCTTGGCGGCTGGGTCGATGT
>Ga0172382_10003090_pt1 | contig 26713 bp, 32 predicted proteins | sample Leawel138RmetaG_FD_122245 | JGI IMG/M metagenome (GOLD analysis project Ga0172382, IMG submission 122245) | Leachate microbial communities from a municipal landfill in Southern Ontario, Canada - Leachate well 138R metaG | ecosystem: Engineered > Solid waste > Landfill > Unclassified | place...
ACCCAGTCGCGCTGTCTCAGTGTGAAGTACATCTTCAACGCTTTAAAAGGCTTCAAGAATACCATGACACCTCCGCGGCTGTTCGTCATATCGCCGAGCTTAACATCCCCTCGATGGCCGCCCTTGGAAGCGAAGAGGCCGCAGCACTCTATGGCCTAAAAGTTATCGCCAGAGATCTCCACGACGACCCGGAAAATATTACGATATTCGCCTCACTCCTCCCGGCGCAGAATGCAAAAAATAAAACGACGCCGATAGAATTAACTACTCAACCCGGCGTGCGAAAAACTCTTCCGTCTCGCGCGTAAATATTTCAGCCACTTTCGGACCGACGCCGTGCAGCTTCTGTAGGCGCTTTGAAAATTCATTCTCATCGAGACTACTCTCGAGCATAAAAATAAACGACCCTTCATATTCTCGAATGAGTCGGTCCATGCACACTTGAAGTCCGCGAGCCGTAACATGCTGGTACCGCGTATAACCACCGGTATGCAATATGCGGACAAGCTGGTGTTCAGAGGCACTTTCGATCGCCCACGGCGTGTCGAGCTTCTTATCGATAAACAATTGCCACGTAGCCACTGCTGTTTCTGAACGGATTGGCTTACCGAATAGGTAGCAAAGTAAAAACCACCGAAATATATCCGTATCGCTCGAAAGAATATCAAGATCAAAATCTGCTGCGGTGTGTATTTTCGGTGCTTTGCGAGCCATACATTATCCTTCTATAAGCTTTTTTAGGGTAGCCACCTCAACATTTGCACCGAATACTTTACCACCCGGCTCAAGCTTTCGCCCCTCGGACAATATCCCAATGTACACAGGGTCAAACCCAAGTGAATCGACAATTTCCGAGACAGTCGTACGGTCCTCTACTGTACCGCCCGCCACTGCTATCGCCTTTCTGCCTTTTGTATCACGTGGTTTTGTTTCATCATATAGATCATGATACCCCATGTGATTAAATGCTTTCACTACCCGTGAAGATGACAAAAATGCTTGTATCGCTTCACTCGATGATTCACTCGGATCAAGGAATTCATCACGCGGGCCATCTACCTCCCACCAATGATTTGTTGCGTCGATGACAAGCTTATGCGCCAGCGCATCATGAGGAAGTTGACGGTGCTTACTTAGCGGAAGGGCCAAGATAACCACGTCAGATTGCTCGGCAACCTCCTTGCTTGTCGCCGGTATCGCCCCGGGGGTTAAAACTTGCACCGTTAAGGCAATCTTCTTAGGATCACTCGAACCGGCAATATACACATCATACCCCGCCTTTAACGCGAGTTGTGCTAAAACAATACCCAGTTTACCAGCACCAAGAATGCCAATTGTCTTAACGCGGCCACCCGACATTACTACTGCTCGTCCTTCTTTGACGGAGCGCTTTCAGTATCTTCAGCCAGCAACTCACGAACACGTGGAATTACCTTTGTTGCATAAAGTTCGATCGTTTTGCGCCGCATATCAGCAGGCACCGGACCAAACCCATACACCATATCGAACCGTACCGCACCAACTGCTTTCATAGCGTGCGCTATCTTTTTCGCGACCGTTTCAGGCGAACCAACATACATTGATCCATTCTTCACTTCATCCATGAAATGAGCTTTAGTCATTGGCCGCCACCCTCGCGTTCGGCCAACACGATCCATTTGCTTCTTGAAGTACGGAAATGACAGCCGTATCGCCTCTTCATCCGTATCGGCAATAAAGCCCGGTGAGTGCATACCAACCGGATGTGCTTCGTGTCCAAATTCCTTCGCCGCACGTTTATATAAGTCTACGTACGGAGCGAAGCGTTCTGGCGAACCACCAATAATAGCAAGGACGAGGGGGAAGTCATATGCTGCGGCGCGAACAACTGACTGCGGCGAACCACCCACTCCAACAAAGGTTTCGAGCTTGCCTGATTCCGTTTTCGGAAATACATCGGCATTATCAAGTGCCGGCCGGGCTGTCCCCTGCCACGTTACCGGCTTCTCTTTTAATAGTTCAGAGAATAAATCAATTTTCTCTTCAAATAAAACTTCGTAGTCACGTAAGTCATATCCGAAAAGCGGGAACGATTCAGTGAATGATCCACGTCCCAAGATAACCTGTGCACGGCCATTTGATACAGCGTCAAGTGTTGAAAAGCGCTCAAATACGCGCACTGGGTCGTCCGAACTAAGGACTGTCACACCCGAAGCTAACTTAATGCGCTTCGTCTTACTGGCAATTGCCGCGAGTACCATCTCGGGGCTTGAAATAGCAAACTCATCACGGTGGTGCTCACCGAGTGCAATAATGTCGACCCCGAGCTTATCAGCCAATACCGCCTCTTCAATAACAAGTCGGATCGACTCGGCATAATTTAAAAGCTCACCGTTCTTCCCTGGCGCTAAGTCCCCGAACGAATCAAGGCCAAATAAATATTCCTTATTTTCTTCTTTCTTTTTCATACTTTCCCTTATATTTTTCGTGCGTTTACACCAATTGTTTTAAATAACTCTTTATTAAGTCGATAGAATTTCTCAACGCCTACCTTGCGCTCCAAAATGACGCCCGCACCTACGAGTGTTTGAAAATGGTGACTCATCGTTGGTTGCGACAACTTCAAGGCAACCGAGCAATCGACAATAATATCTCGACTATTCGCCTCTCCGCCCTCCCGAGCAAGTACTCGAACAATTGAAAGACGAGTTTCCTCGCCAAGACTCTTAAATACCGTTGCAACATTATATGACGTGTTCATATTTCTTACTATATAGATATATTTCTATATTTCAATATATAAATAATCTGGATCAAATAAAACACCGATCTCCAAAACCAGAGATCGGTGTTTTATTTGCTCCGTTGTACTACGAATTACTTCGCAAATTCAATTGCACGCGTTTCGCGAATCACATTCACTTTAATAGTGCCTGGATACTGCATCGTGCTCTCAATCTTATTTGCGATATCGCGGGCAAGCTTAATCGCAGAAAGATCATCGATATTCTCAGGACGGACCATTACGCGAACTTCTCGACCAGCACTAATTGCGTACGACTTTTCAATGCCAGGGAAACTATTCGCTACGTTCTCAAGTTCACGCATACGCTCGGCAAAGTTCTCGGCACTAATGTTGCGTGCGCCCGGACGAGCAGCCGACAGTGCGTCACACACCCGAACGACAAGTGCCTCGGCGGTGGTCGCTTCGATGTCATCGTGGTGCGCCTCAATAGCGTGCACGATTTCTTCGCTCATACCGTACTTACGAGCAAGCTCTGCACCAATATGGTGATGCTTACCCTCAACCTTATGCGTCACTGCCTTACCAACGTCGTGAAGCAAGGTAGCCGTCTTTGTAATACGAACATCTGCACCAATTTCTTCAGCAATAAGCCCGGCCATATGTGCCATCTCGGTGCTGTGGAGCAATACATTCTGTCCATAACTGGTACGGAACTTTAGTTCACCAAGGAGGTGGAGGAGTTCTTTCGGAATACCAATAACACCAACTTCACGAGCGGCATCCTCACCAGCACGGAGTACTTCTTTTTCAATTTCTTTTTCAGCCTTTGCCACCACTTCTTCAATACGACCCGGGTGAATACGGCCGTCTTTCATAAGCATCTCAAGGCTCAAGCGAGCAACCTGACGTCGGAGTGGGTCGAAGCTCGAAAGAATTACCATACCTGGCGTGTCATCAACAAGGATATCAACACCAGTTGCACGCTGAAGCGCCTGAATGTTGCGTCCTTCCTTACCGATAATGCGCCCCTTCATCTCGTCGTCAGTAAGCTTCAGCGCCGTAACGGTACGCTCGGCAGTAACCTCTGAACTCATTCGCTCCATAGCAGATACAAGAATAAGCTGAGCTTGCTCCTCAGCGGTATCACGTGCTTCATTTTGTAGCTTCGCCACCAAACCAGTAAGATCCTCTTTGATATCTCGCTCGGTCATTGCAAGCAGCTTTTCGGCCGCTTCTTTTTTCTTAAGCCCTGCAATCTTTTCAAGCTTCTCCTGTTGACGAACGCGAATGTCACGAATTTCATTCTTAAGATCTTCGACTTCATCTTCTTGAGAGCGAAGCGATTCGGCGCGCTTATCGAGTTCATCAAGTTTTTTATCAAGGTTGCCTTCACGTTCAGCCAAACGGCCTTCCGTCTTTTCCCACTGCTTACGTCGATCAGCTTCTTCTTTTTTAGCATCGCCAGCGAGCTTCAAAGCTTCATCTTTCGCCTTAAGGACGATGTCGCTTGCCTTTGTTTTCGCCTCGGCAACTACCTGATCTGCTTTATGCTTACCACCAGTGCGACGCTGCCGTTCGTAGGCAACGGTTCCGCCAACACCAGCAAGCACTCCGATAACCGCGGCGATAATTCCTTCTACCATATTGTATTCCTTCCTCAAGAATGCCCGGCCAAGTGTTCGCCTTAGCAAAAAGTAATCACAAGCCTTCTTGAATGTTCAAATTATTGGAAAGTCCCTGTCAAAAATTAGAGTGGACTTATCTTATTGTAGCGCCCTCGGGAAAGGACTGGCAAGAGCAACTTAAAAGATTATTTCCGTGGCTGTGTAATATGTGCCTCGCCACCATATTCGGGAAGGACGATTTCGTCGTTTTCACCCGCCTCAAGCCGTCGCACAGCATTGTCTTGCCACGCAGCACCCGTTGCACCAGCAATTGGAAGTGTTCGCGCGTAGGCAAGTGTATTAAACACCGTAATACCAATACGAAGCCCCGTGAAGCTACCCGGACCTTTAAAAATACCGAGTGCCGTAACATCTTGCCAGCTTTTTTCCTGCGAAGAAAGTTCCTGATCAAGAAAACGCAAAAGCCCTTTTGAAAGGCCTCGTCCCGCCTCCCAGCTCGTATCGTAGCGCCACTCCCCTTCCCGGAAAGTAAGGTGTGTAACAGGCGTTGAGGTATCAATAAGAACAATCACAGTGAAACCCCCAGCGCCTCAGGCACCTCTACAAGGCGCGTCTGCTCACTTGGTGTACTGAAACGAAGCGCAAAGTGGCCCTCAGGTAGTACACCCTCAACAATATCCGCCCATTCAATTACCGTCACCGATGTTGGATCATGCGCCGCTTCGCTGACTTCATTGGCCATAATCCCTGGATCGCTAAGCCTGTAAAAATCATAGTGAGCAAGCTGAAGGCCGTCGCGAGCATCGTACACTCGGCTGATTGTAAAGCTCGGGCTCTGAACGTCATCTTCGATAGCAAGCCCTTTTGCAAGCCCCTTCACGAAAGTTGTTTTGCCTGCGCCAACATCGCCAATCAATTCAAAAACCTCACCGCCTGTAAGCCGATTTCCAATAGTTTCACCGAGACGCTTCATTTCCGCCTCGCTCTTTACCTCTATAATCATCTTTCCTATTATAACATCTAGCACTTTTGAGGTCATTCCTTTACAATAATGCATAACCATTATGCGCATTTCCAACAGTATTCTGGAAACGTTGCTTGGGCGGGCAAAACTTGTAACTCCTGAGCAGTTAGCTACCTTAAAAGAAGAGGTGGCTCGTTCAAAGCGCCCATTGCAAGATATCGTTCTTGATCAGCGTATTGCCGACGAGAAGACACTCATAAAGGCATTCTCGGAAGAAAGTGGCATCCCTTATGTCGAAATTGACCCTCGAACCGTCGACAAGAAAATTCTTCGTCTCATTCCTGAGCGTGTCGCCCGACAGTACATGGCGGTGCTCTTTAAGGTTGATGATGAGCATATCCACCACCTTGCCATGGAAGACCCGGACGATGTCCAAGCAGTAAACTTTATTCAAAAGGAAATCGGCGAAAATTCACGCATCTACATCGCAACTCGCGATAATATCCTTTCCGTACTCGACCTATATCGCGGTGACGTCAATAAAGAACTTAACGAAGTTATCGACACCCAGCGTACGGCAGAAGATGCCGCTGCCGATGCTGCCGCCGACCAAGACCTCTCAGAAGATTCACCGATTGCACAAACCGTAAACCTCCTCCTTGAATACGCCATCCGCTCTCACGCCAGCGACATCCACATCGAACCACGTGAAGATTTTGTGCAGGTACGCTACCGTATCGACGGTATTCTTAAAGAAGTAAACCGCCTCCCGCGTAACGTTATGGGGGCACTTATTAGCCGCATCAAGATTCTTGCGAACCTCAAAATTGACGAACGCCGCGTTCCTCAGGACGGTCGCTTCAAGACAACAGTTAACGACCGCCAGTACGCACTTCGTGTCAGTACCCTCCCTATCGTCGATGGCGAAAAGGTAGTTATGCGTATCCTTGATGAATCAACGCAAGCGGTAAGCCTCGAGCACCTCGGGTTCTGGGGTAAGGCACTCACCGATATTACACGCGAGATGAGCGAACCGAACGGTATCATGCTCATGACTGGGCCAACTGGTAGTGGTAAGTCGACCAGCCTCTTTAGTATCCTTACGCTGCTCAATAAGCCGAATGTAAACATTTCTACCATTGAAGACCCGGTTGAATATAAAATTCCAGGCGTCAATCAAACGCAGACGAACGTTAAAGCCGGCATGACCTTTGCCACCGGACTCCGTGCACTCCTGCGTCAAGACCCGAACATTATCATGGTTGGTGAGGTCCGTGACGGTGAAACCGCGAGCCTTGCTATTCAAGCGGCGCTTACTGGACACATGGTATTCAGTACCCTTCACACCAATAACGCAGCGACGACCCTACCACGTCTCCTTGATATGGGCATCGAGCCATTCCTTATCTCTAGCACCATCCGCGCCGTTATTGGACAGCGCCTTATTCGCCGTCTCCACAGAGAATCACGACAAAGTTACGTACCAACCGAAGAGGAGAAAGCAGAAATTGCACGGCTTTTCGGACTTAAGGGCGAAAATGCCTTCGCGGTTATTCACGAACTTGAAAAACAAGCAAAAGCAGGCGGCCTTGGCGGGGATACGCCGCTCAGCACCGACGAAAACGGCATCAAGACACTCTGGCGTGCCGATAAAGACTTCAATAACGACGACGTTCGCGAAGGGTATCGAGGGCGTATCGGTATCTATGAAGTGCTCTACAACTCACCTTCGGTTCAACGTCTCATTATGGCGCATGCAACGAGCGATGAAATTCAAACGCAAGCTATCCGCGAGGGGATGATTACCATGCAACTTGATGGTCTTATTAAGGCCCTGCGCGGGGAAACCTCTATCGAAGAAGTGCTCAGGGTAAGTAGGGAATAATTTATGACAAAGTTTGCCTACATTGCTGCCGATGAACAAAACAACGCGATCAAGGGTAAGACCGACCTCCCAGACCGCGCAAGTGTTATTACCGCCCTTACAAAACAAGGGCTTCGTCCTATTAGTATCCGCAAACTCAAAGAATCAAAATCTTCAATCGACTTCGACCACCTCTTTGAATCGACGAAAGTAAAGCAAGATCAACTGGTCGCCTTTACTCGCCAACTTAGCGCAATGGTCGGTGCGGGTGTTCCGCTTCTTCGCTCCCTCACCTCAATTCAAAAGCACGCAGAAGACAAAGCTCTACAGAAAATTCTCACCACAGTCGTCAAAGATGTTGAGGGTGGTATGTCGCTTGGTGATGCCCTGTCGAAACACCCCGATACCTTTAATGACATCTACGTCAACATGGTACGTGCCGGTGAATCAGCAGGTATCCTTGATGATATTCTTAAGCGACTCGCCGGACAACTCGAAAAAAGTGCGGCTATTCGTAAGAAAATTCGAAGCGCTATGGCGTACCCAATGGTTCTCATGGGAATTACGGTCCTCGCCTTCTTTGGGTTGATGCTTTTTGTCGTTCCGCAAATTGGTAACATTCTTAAAGACCTCGGTGGGCCCGACGCCGAACTTCCAACTATTACCCAAATTATGCTCGGGCTTAGTGGATTTATCGTCGGCTATTGGTATATCCTCCTCCCGGGAATTATCGGTGCTGTCGTTGCACTTGTCTTCTACGTCCGCAAATCACCAAAAGGACGCCGACAATGGGATGGCCTCCTCCTGCGCCTTCCTGCGGTTAAAACTATCGTGAAGAAGATCGCCGTAGCTCGTTTTGCTCGTACTTTCTCGGCGCTCATGGGTGCTGGTGTTGCCGTCCTTGAGGCTCTTGATGTCACCTCCCGAGCAGTCGGTAACGTTCTCTACGAAGAAACACTCCAAAGCGCCGCTATAGAAGTGAAAAACGGTAAATCACTCTCGTCAGTAATTGAACAAAAGAGTGAACTTTTCCCCTCTATTGTGTCCCAAATGCTTGCTGTAGGTGAGGAGACAGGACAAACTGACACCGTACTCGTGAAAGTTGCCGACTTCTACGAAGAAGAGGTTGACCTTGCGATTGACGGTATTAGTTCGATCATTGAGCCAGTCATGATTGTTGTTATGGGTGGTATGGTTGGTCTGATTGCGGCCAGTGTGATGACCCCAATCGCACAGCTCTCACAAAATATTAAGTAATACTGGTGGCAGACCTAATCGCTCATGCTATAATATAGAAAGCTATTACATTAGTGGGCATATGGCAAAATTCTTCTATAAAGACAAACCGATTATAGGGCTTGATATCAGTAGTACTGGCATCAAGCTTATGTCTATTGATTCGAAAAAGTGGCTCGTCAACGGCTATGGATCAGCGAGTATTGATCCATTAAAGATGAAAGAGGCACTTGAAAGCGAAGAAAGCACGAGCCTTGCCGATACAATAAAGTCGGTCATGGCAGAGAAAGTCGTCGGGACAATTGCAAGCAACCGAGTTGCCATTGCCGTTCCGACCGCCCGAAGCTACACTCGAACGTTCACCCTCCCCTCTTCAGCGGAAAAATCTCTTGATGAAGCGGTTATTCTTGAAGCTGAGCAATATATCCCAATCCCCGTATCAACTCTTTATATCGACTATCAAGTTATCGAGCGGACACGAAAAACGATTGTCGTCCTTATGAGCGCCGTATCAAAAGTGATCGTAGACAACATCACTCGTAACGTTGAAGCGGCAGGACTCGTCCCTATTCTTATCGAACCAAGTATCAACTCAGTAGGCCGCGTTCTTACTGCCACCGAAGATGGCGCCCTTCCAACCATTATCGTTGACATCGGGCCTTCAAGCACCGATATCGCTATTCTTGATAAAGGCTCTATCCGTGTTACTGGTGGTGTCCCCGTTGGGGGTAATTCATTCACCCTTGATATCGCCAAAAAACTCAACGTATCACTTGAGAATGCGCACCAACTCAAGGTGCTTAATGGCCTCAATGCTGGCCCACGCCAGCAAAAGCTAAGGGATGCACTTAATCCGAGCCTTGAACGTATCGTGGTAGAGGTTAAAAAGGTAATGCGCTACTACAACGAACGGATTAACGGCGAGCGAAAGCTCGAACAACTACTCGTCGTCGGTGGCGGAAGTAACATCCCAGGTATTGGTGAATACTTTACCGAAAACCTCATTATTGCAGCCCGCGTGGCAAGCCCATGGCAGAAACTTGATTTCGGAAAGATACAAGAGCCGCCAAAGCAGTTCCGCCCACGCTACATTACCGTCGCGGGCGTTGCGAGTGTTAACCCAGGGAGTATATGGAAATGATAAACCTTCTTGCTGATGTCCGTAAAAACGATATTAAAGCCGCACGCGCAAACGTCATCCTTGCTCGCTATGCAGTTATTACCCTTCTCGCACTCGCCTTCCTAGCAGGCGCTCTTTACGTCTCGCATTCCGTCCTGAAGGTAACTATGAAGAACGCCGAAGACATCATCGCTGCCAATGACGTAAAGGCCGATGTCTACAGTGGAACCAAGGAACGTGTTGATGCACTCAGCGCCAAATTAAGTGAAGCGAAGACCGTGCTCGACCAAGAAAGCCGCTACTCAACCATCCTTGTAAAACTCGGCCAGGCAATGCCGAAAGGTGCCGTACTTGGCGAAGCAATCTTTAAAAACGAAAACTTCAACGGCACTCCGGCAGAAATTACCGCCTATACCCGCTCGACCGGTGAAGCAACACTTCTCCAAAGCCAACTACAAAACTCTGGTGTATTCTCTCAGGTAAGCCTTAAGGGGACCGAAGCAACCGGTGGTATTGAAGGCTACCCAGTCGTTGTCACCATGACCGTAACACTCAACAGGGCGGGCGTCTAATTATGCAGCAGAAAAAGCCTTTCAAACCGCAAAATCTCCGAACCCTTCTTTCGGTACTCTTAGCAATTATCGTCATTGGTGGTGGAGCCCTCTTCTACTTTGGGCTTGGTATTGTCAAAGAATATGCCGTTGAAGTAGATCACCGCCTCGCTGACGCCGATGCAAGTGCGCAGCAAATCCAAGGCCTACAGACACTTCAAGGGCAGCTCTCGGAAAGTAACTCCCTCGTCGAGAAAGCCGATCGCCTCTTCGCTACCCCCGACACCTATCAGTCTCAAGCACTCAACGATATTAAACAATATGCAGACCTTGCGGGAATTGCCATCAACGGAACAAGCATGGACGATACCGCTAACGGCACCCACACTGTTACCGTCACGCTCAAAAACCCCGTTTCATTTGCCGCGTTCGTTAATTTCCTTAACAATATCGAAGGAAACCTCCCTAAGTTACAAGTAAGCTCACTCTCGCTTAGCCATGCCGACGGAAATGACCCCGATAAAGTTCAAGTAAGTGAAATCAAAATCGATGTATTGGTACGGTAAAGGATTGATATGGCAGAAATAGCAAAAAAATCACAAGGGCTCGCACTGAGAAAGGCAGGAGATTTACTCCGTCGCTTTCACCTCCTCCTCTTCTTCATTCTTATTGTTGGTTGTCTTGCAGTAGCGGTTATTCTCATCAATAAGACGCTCACAGACAGCTCGGACGATACGTACATTTCAACGATTAACGCCGGCTCTATTGACCAGTCGACGCTCAATAGGGTTCAGTCGCTCCATCCAAGCAGCCAACCAGCAGAACCCCTCCAGCAACCTGAAGGTCGCATCAATCCATTTGCAGAGTAAAACAGAAATAGCTTATACTTAGAGTATGTTAATCCTCGGTTCCCGACTTTTAAATACCCCCATCATGAGCTTGCAAACTGGCACTCGCTTAGCAACGACCGAGAAACCTGTTATTGATCCGTCTAATTTACGTATCCTCGCCTACGAGATTCAAGGACCACTCCTTAGTGAGCACCCTTCGTTTGTACGAACGAACGATATCCGTGAATACGGACGGCTCGGTATGATTATTGATAGTAACGACGAGCTCATCGGGCTTAACGACGTCATAAACATTAAAAAGGTACATGACCTCAATTTCAACCTTATCGGTCTTCATGTTATTGATGAGCACAAGCGAAAGCTCGGCAAAGTAGACGATTACACACTCGATACGGGTAACTTTCTTATCCAACAGCTCAATGTTCGCCGAGGCCTCCTAAAAGGCCTCACCGACACCGGCTTTCTTGTTAATCGAACACAGATTATTGAAATTAATAACACGACTATCGTCATAAAGGCACCGACTGTTAAAAATGCCGAACCTGTCATGCAGGCGACTCGCAAGGAATTCGTAAACCCTTTCCGACAACCAAGCCCGCAAACAGGACACGAAAAAGTATTCCCGCAGTAACCGTAATCAACGCGTGCGCTGCGCTATGTATCTGACGCTTCGCTTAGGGCCTGCTTGATATCATCGTATCGAAAACCCTGACGCTGCAAATAAGCTATGAGTTTCTGCTCATCAGTGTAGCGTGCAGCCTTTTTCGCAATCACTTTTCTAAGTTCTTCTGTGTCATTCCGCTCCGACTCCTCGGTTACCTGATGGATAATATCGCTCGAGGCCCCCTTGCCGCGCAGCTCAGCGACGAGGCGACGAAGACTAGAGCCTTTACGAAGATTACGGTTTTCAACCCAGAACCGAGCAAACTTCATGTCGTCAATATAACCCTTTTCAACCAGACGATTAAAAACCCTCTCGGTAAGCTCTTTACTGACACCTCTCTTCACGGCGCCTTCTTTCGTGCGCGTATCCCTTGTTTTGCGATACAAATAATCACGCATTTCGCGGACACTTCGCGGACGAACTAATGAATACTCTAGGGAGCGCGTATAGAGCTTACCGAATTGACTTTCATTCTCCAATTCAGCAAGCTCATCGAGCGTATAGCGGTTGCCCGTTTTGATACCAAGGTCAGCAACTTGCGTAATATCAAGTGAAAACCTATAGGCGCCATCAATAAACACATTCACACGACTCTTATCGCGGAGCTGTGACTTCAAAGCGGTAATAGAAACGTGTTCAGTATCCATACCCACGCCCTACGGCACTAAACGTCTTCTTGGGATACTTTTTCGCGTACCTTCGACTCGATTTCATCAAGTACTGAAGGGTTTTGCGCAAGATACTGCTTCGCAGCTTCACGGCCTTGGCCAATTTTACTATCGCTGTAGTCAAACCAAGCACCGGCCTTACCAACAATTCCGTGGACAACGGCGAGATCAAGAACGTCACCAGTACGTGAAATCCCCTCATTGTACATAATATCGAACTCGGCGGTACGGAATGGCGGTGCAATTTTGTTCTTAACAATCTTTACCTTGGTTCTATTTCCTATAATATCTTCGCCCGACTTAATTTGTCCGGTGCGACGAATATCCATACGAACTGACGCGTAAAACTTGAGCGCATTACCACCAGTAGTAGTTTCGGGGTTTCCAAACATTACCCCAATCTTCATACGAATCTGGTTAATAAATACGACGATCGTCTTACTCTTGTTGATAATACCAGTAAGTTTACGAAGCGCTTGGCTCATGAGGCGAGCCTGAAGACCCATGTGACTATCGCCCATCTCACCTTCAATTTCAGCCTGTGGCACCAGTGCAGCGACAGAGTCGACAACAACAAGGTCGACAGCGTTCGAGCGTACAAGCGTTTCGACAATCTCAAGCGCCTGCTCACCGTTATCTGGTTGTGCAACAAGGAGGTTATCGGTATCGACCCCAAGACGACGTGCATAGGCGGGATCAAGTGCGTGCTCGGCGTCAACAAAGGCAGCGGTACCACCCTTTTTCTGCACTTCGGCGATTGCATGGAGTGTTAATGTTGTCTTACCTGACGATTCAGGACCGTAGATTTCAACAATACGCCCCTTAGGGTATCCGCCACCAAGGGCAAGATCAAGACTTAGTGCACCACTGCTAATAAGCTCAACATCTACCGTTGAAGTATCACCGAGGCGACGAATTGCACCATCGCCAAATTGTTTATTAATTTGCTCTTGTGCAAGACCAAGTGCTTTTAGCTTGGCCTCGGAAGCTGGCGTGGTTTGGGTTTTTTCTGTCTTGGTAGTGTCAGACGTGTCAGTTTTCTTAGTTGCCATTATTCCCTCACTTTCTCTACCTTCTATTATACGCAGGCTATTATTAATTTGCTATAATATCTAGAGATGAAATCAACACGTGGATTTACCGTTATAGAATTGATCATTGTTATCGTCATACTTGGCGCCGCTAGTGTTCTTTTCTTTATTCAGAAAAACAACATCGAAACGGTCGCCCGTGATGATAGTCGCAAGACAGCAATCAACGCTATGTACTACTCGCTCGAAGAGGTCTACTACCAAGAACACAAGGCATATCCTCGAACAATCGATTCAAAAATACTCGCTTCCGTGGACCCTGAGCTCTTTAAGGATCCTAACGGAGTAAAAATTGGTGAAAGCGAAAGCGACTATCGCTACGAATCGTACAACTGTGATGAACAGGACAATTGCAAAAGCTATACGCTTCGCACCACACTTGAAAACGAAGATGATTTCGTTAAGAAAAGCCGCAACAAGTAAACGACTCAATTAACCATTAGTCGCCGTCGACAGGTCGCCCATTTTTAAATGCCTCAACGGCATTATTGAGCCGAGCGATATGCTCTTTTGGGCACCCTACGTAAGTAAAGCGGTATGTCGTCTCGTCACCCTCGGTACTGAGCCGAATATCACCATAATCAAGCACTTGCTGAAGAATGCCTTTTTGCGTAAAACTTGCATCCTCAATGTTAGCGAGGCTCACCGTCTGTTCTTGTCGCGAAAAGAGCGAGTGTTGTATTTCCTGAATGACGCTTTCATTCGTAAGGTAAAAAGTGTTTCTCGTGTACACATACCAAGAGATAAACATACCAAGTACAACAAATGCGACAAAAGCGAGGATTGGCACGCCAACCGTAGATACTTCGGCAAGAACACCTGTAACGCGGAATGTTTCAACGAAAATATCGTAATTAAACAGGAGTGTGAGTGAGAGCGCAATAATAAGAGCGCCTACCGCAAGCGGCATAAGAAGGCCGATTGGATGACGACGCACCTCCCGTAGTACATACTCGCCAGAACTTAAGTTAAGCAGCGGATACTGCTGCACCGACTCTTTGTGGCGACGTTCTGTTTCTGGGCTTAGTACTGGCTTCTCTGGCTCCATTGGGCGAGCAACATGAACAACAGCTTGTGACTGCGTTGGTGGATGTGCGTAAAGTGGACGACCCATTGCATCATAAGCAACTGGCTGAGTATCTTCCGAGGCGGTCGGCTGTTGCTGCTCTGGAGTGATATTCTTGTCGTTCATACTGTCATTATAAATGAATACGACCGTATTCTATAGCAATTTATGCGTCTTCCTTGGGAGTTCTTTGCAAATGGCCAAAGGCGCGAACCGTCGCTCGGCGTCCACGAGGCGTACGCTCAATGAGGCCAACTTGCAGAAGATACGGTTCGTAGAAATCTTCAATGGTACTCGCTTCATCGCCGGTTAAGGCCGCAAGTGTCGTTAAACCAACTGGATTATTTCCGTACATATCAATCATGCGCTCGAGCAAATTGCGATCACCAGCATCAAGCCCAAGTTCGTCTACCTCAAGAAGTACCAATGCTTTCTGGGTAATAACGGTATCGATAATACCATCGCCGTTTACATCGGCATAATCGCGAACTCGCTTGAGGAGGCGGTTGGCAATACGAGGCGTTAAACGAGCACGTGTCGACAAAAGGTCGGCAGCTGGGCGGTCAATTTTAGTACCAAGAATATCAGCAGCACGGCTAATAATGCGCGCTATTTCCTCGGGTGCGTAAAACTCAAGTCGATAAATATGCCCAAACCTGTCGCGAAGTGGTGCAGCAAGCGCACCTGTTCGAGTTGTCGCACCAATAACGGTAAACTTTGGCAAATCAAGGCGCACACTTCGTGCCCCCGGCCCCTTCCCAATCATGATATCAAGCTTGTAGTCTTCCATTGCCGCATACAGCACCTCTTCAACAGAACGGCTCAGGCGGTGAATTTCGTCAATGAATAGAATATCTCCATCGGCGAGGCTGGTTAGAATACTCGCTAAATCAGCGGCGCGCTCGATAGCCGGGCCAGCGGTAACGCGAATATTTGCCCCCATTTCGCGAGCGATAACGGTTGCCATCGTCGTCTTCCCGAGACCCGGAGGCCCATATAAAAGAACATGATCAAGTGGTTCGCTTCGTTTTTTAGCAGCGTCAATTGCCAGTTTCAAGTTTAATTTGAGGCGCTCTTGTCCAACATATTCAGCGAAAGATTGAGGTCGTAGACTTACTTCAATTACCTGCTCTTCATTGTCTTCATCATGTGTTGAAGTATCAACAATACGCTCGATAGCCATAGCCTATTGCTCCCTCAGCGCTCGCGTTACGCGCTCGGCAGTTGAAAGGTCTTTCGGAATCGACTCTAATGCCTGTGAGGCATCGTTTAGTGAATACCCAAGCGCCATAAGCGCCTCGAGTGCTTCATCGCCCACAGGGGTTACCGCAACACCGCTCGCCTGTGCAACAGTGACGGCAAGCCCAACCTTGTCAGATAGGTCAACGACGACACGCTCGGCAATTTTCTTGCCAACGCCGCTTGCTTTTGAAACAAATCCGCTATCGCCATTTGCAATCGCATTGCGAACCGTTTCACTTTCACCTAGCGATAAGATTGATAACGCGGCCTTCGGACCAACACCCTGTACGGTAATAAGTAGTTCGAATAATTTCTTTGCAGCAAGCGAAGAAAACCCAAACAAGTCCTGCGACTGTTCACGGATATGATGATATGTGTAAAACTTCACCGGTTCACCTAAAAGCGATGCGTCAAAATCGCCCAAGGCAACCTGTATTTCATATCCAATATCGTGAACATCAACAATAACAGAATTACCAAATTTTTCGGCTACTACCCCAGATACGTGTGCAATCATTATATCTATTATGCCACATTCACGGCGTTATACCCATGTCTCATCTATTTGCTTTATTTCACCAACAGATTTTATGAGGAGTATAAAGTTGTTTTCTATAGTGAGTATATGAAGGTTCACAGCACAACACATGGTTATTACACACTCACCCTCTCTTCGCCAGATGGTAGTAACCTTCTTGATTCTAATGGTGAACGGGCTTTTGTTATTTCTCTCCTCCAAGATACTCTCAGCCCCCGTTTTATTCTCAATCAAGCAGTTGCCCATCAGCAGCTTTCAGCCTGTATAGACCTGCTCGCCTTTTCTATTACTCGTAAAAATATTCAGCTCGTCGTTTTCACCATCGACACCCGTGCTACCAGGGTACTCCTGCGTACTATCAAACTTCGCCTCGCCGAATTTCAAACTACAGCAACACGTTCTTTTTCACCACAAGCACACTCCTTGGCGCGACCAACGCCACACAGCACGACTCAAAAATTATACGGGCCGCACCACGCCCTTCTAGCTACCCTCTCGCTCCATCACCGCCATGACGATTGGGAGTACGACCGTTATTCGAGTATCGGGTTCTACCTACACGATCGACGAGGTGACTGGATGCGTATATGGCGAATAGCCCGCCTCTACCAAAACGACCCGCATTACTACTTCGCGCTTATACGAAAAGTACTTGCGGCGCCCTCAGCGGATATTACTCCTACGCAATCTCAGCTCGATGCATAACCGCATGAGTTATTGCTGCAGCCAAAGCATCGGCGCAATCGTCGGGTTTTGGTACTTCTTTAAGCCCAAGTTGCACACGAACCATTTCCTGCACTTGTTTTTTATCCGCCTTACCATAGCCCGTAAGGGTTTGCTTGATTTGCGGCGGAGTGTACTCGTAAATGGGCACCTTGTGCTGACGTGCTACCAGCAAAGCAACCCCACGCGCTTCTGCAACTGACATGGCGGTGGTGATGTTTCGTGAAAAGAAAAGTTTCTCTACGGAACATACATCAGGCTTGGTCGCTTCTATAATTTCAGTAAGGCTATCATAAATGTCCTCAAGCCGCTCATCGTGTGGGGTATGAGGTGGGGTGCGAACAACTCCGGCATCTACCATTTGGAAGCCAGACGAACCAGCCTCTGGCACGTCAACAACACCAAAACCTAAAATACCAGTACCAGGGTCTATGCCGAGAACTCTCATGCTACGAGTATATCGCTTATCGCATGCCACCGACAAATATCACCCTGAGTTTCCGCACTATCTGCCGAAGCTCCTCGCGCCATTCCCACACGGCGTACCCAAGGACAAGAATAATTACACCCCCAAGCCCCACCCAGTAATACCACTGTGGTCGATTATCCGCCGATGATTGCACACCCTTCACTGCGTGGTCGGCGTTCGACATCTTTGTAACCCCCTTACAGCGCCCTGTCTCCGGATTGCGGAATTGCCCCTCTTTGCATGGTGTTTGCGTTGTCCGTTTGACTGCACGACACCTTCCGGTTTCCGGATTGCGCTCCTGCCCTACCTTACACGGTGTTAATGAAGAAGTTGTAGCAGAAATAAGCTTACAACGCCCTGTTTCTGGATTGCGAAATTGGTTATCTGCACAAGCCTTCTTTTCACTTTGGGCAGTCGTCTGTTTCTGTGATGCAATCAGGGAAGGTTGGTTGAGAAGCCCCGGCGTTACGGTCAGAGTGTACATCCAGACTTCGTCTATAAGCGCCCATGCGTTATCATCTTTTGCATTGCTATACTCGATTCTTTCATTAACCGGCTCGCCTTGGTAGGTGAGCTGTACACAGCCATTTGTATTAGCGAGGGTAAAGCTCATTGTCTCATTCGTAAGGACATAGTATTTGCCCGGCTGTATTGTCACAGCCTGTGGCAATGTAGTGATTTTCTTTGATTCGCCGCACCCAATAGCGACAGCATATCCCTCCAATATTACCGCCCCGTCAGCGGTATTGTAGAACTCTATAAATTCCTTACCTGCGTCCGCACCGGCAGGATTGGGAAGTAGCTCGGTGATACGTATTGATGACTCTGCTGGTGGTTGTTCGACGTTTTCAACATCTTCGTCACCGTCCTCGTCGTTAACCGACTCATCCTCTGAAACGAAACTCTCGATAATTACACCGCTTGCGACACTTTCTTTTAAGGATGAAAGTGCCCAGTCGGCATCGCTCCCGCTCGCCGCATATACAATTGGAAACGAAAGTATCTTCAACCGAGCCCAGGCTTTTTCGCGGGAAAGTGCAGACGACCAACCCTTACTGTCGACTACCTCAGCCTGAACATCGAAGAGTTGTATTGAATCGGTGCTTGAAACAATGCTACCGCTTGTTTGTGAGGTAACTGTATATATAAACGTATAGGTGTTTTGACCAAACGACGCCGCTGGATGTGCATCGACATAGTCGGACGATACGATCACTGCGTCGCTATATGCCGGAAGCTTATAGGTTCGCTTCTCGACCATTGGTATCCCGGTGTCATCCTCAAAATAAGTGAACTCATCAAGGCAGGCGAATAATTTATGAGCTTTATTTTCGAGACACCACCCCGTAATATCAACTTCTTGCATTGAGTTATTGTGTAGGATTACGAGCTCTTCCTTTGCACCCGAGCCACCCGCAGCCTGAATGTAACTTATGACGACACTCTGTGCTGAAGAAGCGTGCGTAGGGGTTACGCACGCACTACCGGCGAGAACTACCAAACCCAGAAATAGTCCACGTATTTTCTTCAGCATGTCTATTACTATAGAGAGCCATTATTAACTTCCCATTGAATCTTTTCTAAACTTTTTCTTAATAAAAATAACCCGCCAAGAAGCGGGGTATTTTATTATCTATACAGTAAATTATTCTTCAGTCTGAATATCGGCGTTCGTATGTACGTTCGTCACATCGTCGAGATCATCAATCGCATCAAGTACCTTCAGGACCTTATCAGCAACTTCTTGCTCGGTAATAGGGACGGTTGCATTTGACACATACTGAAGTTCGGCGCTTGATACCGTAAGGCCTGCGTCAACAAGGGCAGTACGTACCTTTGCAAGGTCTTTTTGGTCGGTATAAACAGTGATTTCCTCACCCGCCTCAACCGCGTCTTCGGCACCCGCGTCGAGAATAGTCAAAAGCGCGTCCTCGCCCGTTGCCGCAACGACAATAACACCCTTGCGCGCAAACTGGAACATAACGCTTCCCGCATCAGCAATACGACCACCATTCTTCGTTAAAGCATTACGAACCTCCGGGAAGGTACGGTTTCGGTTGTCAGTTGCGGTTTCGATAATAATACCGACGCCACCGGGACCCATTGCTTCATAAGTGATTTCTTCAAGCTGTGCAGCGTTCTTGTCCGCTACTCGGTCAATTGCACGCTGAATATTTGCTGTCGGCATGTTGGCCTGTTTTGCTTTTTCAATTGCAAGAGCAAGTGCCGAGTTCATCGTAGGGTCGATGCCACCGCGAGCCGCAATAGCGATTTGATTACCGATTTTCGTGAAAACAGCGCCACGCTTTGCGTCCTTTGCACCTTTTTCACGCTTAATAGTTGACCATTTGCTGTGTCCAGACATACCGACTCCTTTGCATCGAGGGTTTAAGGATATATATCAATTACCCTTATTATACCACGACTACCGACAGAGGGTGCACTACGCCCCAGCCGGCGGCGTTTCGTTACAGAAAGCGATACTTGTTACAGTGTACGAATATTTATAATAATCACGCTCGACTGCATAAGGTGTGGGGTTATTGCCACCAATGTTTGTTTGATTGCAGTAATAAAATTGGATGTTACTCATCTCTCGAAATCCAATGCGTCGATACATCGTAGTGTTCTGTGGACTGTTTAACATGTTCCAAGCGCTCAATATATAGTTTTTCCCGTCACTCTGGTAGAGGTAACACCCCTCTCGATTCTGAACAGCCTTGCGCGGATTGTTGTCGCCGTCAGGAAGCGGCTGGTCAAGCCCGGGCACCCAATCAGTGCGCGCCATACCGCGAGAACAGCCCGGATCGGAATAAACATCTTCGGTAGCAACACTCGTACTCCCGCCTATAATCGTCACCGCGCTCGTAACCGGATACTCCCCGTGGGTTATTTTGTACGCTTCAATAAGCTGCGCAACCTGCTTAATATCCGACTGAATTTTCACCTCACGAGCACGACCCTGAATGCCGTTGTATGACACGATAACAATCGCAGCGAGAATAGCAATAACGACGACAACTATAAGTAGTTCGACAATGGTAAATCCGTACCGACTCTTTGTTATAACCATAAGCTGTTTTTAGTATACACGCAATCTAGAAACAAGTAAGTACGACCCTACAACACCGGACCAGTCGACGTCGAGTTGTTTACATTGCCATTCCATATCCACCCAGTAGTACTTCCATCCGCAAAACCTGGTAACGGCTGGTTCACCGTAATGATAAAACCATCAATAAGATACCCCTCACCGATGGCATATACCCCCTCGGGTATTACACCAAAACCAAACGAGCCAGCGCTTCCGCTATTTACAGTCGTTATAGTAATCTGACCATTAACTGTTCGCACTCCACCGGCTGGAACCGATACGCTCGCCCCTCCCTCTAGTGGTGCATACGACGGCGCGCTTCGCTCCCCATACGCGTGAAAAGACCGCGCTGTTGAATTTATATTTTTTACTGTTGCACTCCAGCGAACTACATCTCCCGGGGAAAGTGCAACGGGGATTGCGATTCTAATTCCTTTTGGTATGTTTTCTGTAGCTGTTTTCTCAACCTCAAGCGACCAAGTTCCGGAGGAACTCCAGCTAGAAGTTCTCGTCACCGAAGAATCACGCCCCGTACCGCCCATTTGCGCACTAGAAGCAATATTGGTTTCAAAGCTTGGGTTCTGTGCGAGATTCGTTACAGTCCCCTTGCCACCTACTCCATGTCCGGGGCAAGCACCCTCTTGTGGGGTGCGACTCCCTGCACTATCCACAAAATAACTCTTAGTATCCATAGTGGCCGTAATGCAGTAGTTTTTTCCGTCATCGTACGTACGGTATTGATAACTCACAGCCCCCTCATCAACCACCCCAGCATCCCCAAGATTAGCAGGGGATATCTCATCATTTGAAATTGCATAAAGAGATACCTTCTTAAACGCTTGCTCTACGGCTGAAGTAATTGCCGATATTTTCGCTCGATCCGAAATTCCGTTATAAGAAACTATAACAATAGAAGCGAGTATCGCTATGACAACGACGACAATCAGAAGCTCGACTATCGTAAACCCTTGTCGAATAAACCAATAATTTCTTATACCGCTACGCATTACGCCCCCTCTGCATTATGTGGTCAACATGAAGTGTGCGGTGTTTCGAGAAAACACGAAACCCGCCGCCAGGTGAGCCTTTCGACTCTGCAGAGGTTTCCCAATGCAACGCGTTAACGAAGCCTGAACGACGGGTTCAGTATTGTTAACGCGATTTTTCAACCATGCCTTTCGCTTTAAACCTATAGGGTAAAAGCTACTCAGGTTAGGCTGGGTTGCCAAATTGTAACCACGCCGCAATGACGCTTACGGCTAGTATACCACCTTTTTCTCAGGCTATTCCATAAATATTACAAGTAGCGCGTGCTTCCGAATGGTATTTTTGTTCGCACATATATTCCCGTATCCAGCGTATCGGCCGAGTGAATAGTGCGCTCACCAAAACGCCGATTAATAGCATCAACCGTCATCGTCACCTGCCGCTCGCGCGTAATCTCATCAGCGAAGAGGCTCAGCTGCGAATGATCACTCGCAACAAGCTCATAGCAGTGCACCCCTATTTCACGAATAGCGCTCGGCGCATATTGAAAAAGGCGTTGCGCCTGCGCGTAAATAGATTGGTCGCTAAAAAACGGCAGGGGAGACAGGGTAGAGGAGTGCCAATACTCACGCTCGAGTGTTTTTGCATAGACATAGACTCCCCTCGCAGCCTTCCCTTGTGTACGCAGGCGCGACCCAACTGACTCACACAAATGGTGGAGTCGCTTCTCTATTTCCTCACTCGTTAAATCGAACCGCTCCAGTACATATTGGCGCCCGACCCGTCCAATCTTTGTTTCGACATCATCCACCTCAAACCCGCGCAGTCGCTTATACCACCACTGCCCAACGACACTCTTAAAGACAATCTTCTGAAGAGTCACCGCATCAGCTTCAAGAAATTGTAGGGGAGTATCAATGCCGACGCTCTGAAGGCGACGTTGGTTACGGTGTGCGATACCCGTTAAATCAGTGATCTTCAAGCCTGCGAGTACCGTTTCAATATTGTGCGACGTTATTACATCAAGCCCGTCTGGTTTATGAAGTCCAGCGGCAGTTTTTGCTAAGAATCGGTTCGTGGCAATACCGATATTGCACCGCATCCACACACCAACCTCATCCTTCAACCGCTGCTTTATTTCATACCCCACCTCCACCAAATCACGTTCTTTTATCGCCACGGGTGCATGGTGAAAATCAATCACCCCCTCGTCGATACTCTTCATGACGACGTGTGGTGAATAGTCACGCATAATAGCAAGGAGTCTGTGATACACGTAGCGATATTTCGAAGGGTCGCTTTCAAGCGCAACCAACCCCGGGCAAAGCATCTTTGCTTCGCGTAATTTCATCCCCACCTTCACCCCTGCCGCTTTTGCTTCATAGCTTGCCGTGACAATCGCCGTATTCTCCGTACGACGGTTCACGATAGCTACCGGCCTCCCGCGCAACATCGGGCGCGCTTGCTGCTCAACGGTCGCAAAACAACTATTGAGGTCGATGTGCATAATAAGTGGACGCTCGGTATTAAATTGACAAAGCCCGGGTACTAGCTCCGACACTGGACTACTCATAATGATCAGCCTCCATCGTAAGGCGCCATGTTAAGCGCTCACTATCAAACTCCAGTCGATAATCGGCACCGCCATCGGTTACATCAAATGCATGAACCGTTTTTGAGCCACGCGGCAGGGGATGGCGAAGCCCCAATTCCGTCACCTCTACCTCTTGCCCATTCGCCCGTTTAAACCGTACCGGCACACACGGATGATGCCCCGCTTTAAACAGTGCGACTACTTGAATTGGTTCGTTTAAAAAAGTTTCGTCATTCATATTCAATACTTCTCGTTTAATTATTTCGAGAAACGTTTCATGAATTGTTCGCCCGTTTTCCCTACCCGTTTCTAGTAGTAAGAACCCGAAGACGATGCCGTTCCGCTTTAAAAGAGGAACGTATGAATGACCTATCGCGAGGGACGCTTTGCAGAGCAAGCCTACCAGTGTGTATCGCGTGGCTCTTTCTAGTATACGCTGGTGCGTATTATAAGCACAAGCGTTCTGGTATACTGCTAATAAGATATGAAGAAAGGCATGAAGCACACTCCTTTACTGCGCGGGTTTACCATAGTTGAGCTCATGGTGGTTATCGTCGTTATTGCTATCCTGGCCGTTATTGCGTTTGTGAGCTATAACGGCATACAAAACCAAGCGCGCGCTTCGGCGCTTATATCGGACGTCCGACAAATAGGCGACTCACTCAAGTTAGCCACTGCCGATACAAACGGTCTCACTCCAGCTTCACTTACCAACCTTGACGTATCAGTGCCGAGCAAATACACCGCCGAATATTGGCGGTACGATAATAATAGAGCGTTCTGCGTTTCCTACTCACTTACGGGTAATACCTCCGTAAAGCCATACCACGTCGCAAGTTATAAGAAAAACACGAGCCCGCAACCCGGTGCCTGTTCAGATGCCGAAAGTGCCGCCGACGGGTTCCTTGGCTATAGCAGTAGTGCGAGCGCTCCTGGCGCATTCGATGCGACCGATCCGTTTGGTGACTTCACTGCATATGTTGCCTTTGAGGTGTCTTCGATGGATGCCGCTTGGACTTCAATGGCCGCAAGTGGCAATGCTGCTACGACCGGCAAGTTTCAATTCGACCAAAGTAGCGCCGGCTCGAATGTCTTACGCATCCGAATAGACACTTCCGTATCGACAAACTTCACGCTCTCGCAGGGAGGAGTACGCACCAACGGACGACACCTGGGCTGGATGCAAGTCTCTGATAATGCAACAAAAGTAGCTCTTGCCTATGACCAAACGGGGGCATATGCTTCAGGCACGCTCCCTACAAGCACCGGGTTCGCTCTTACGAACATGCGCCTTACCAGTGCAAGCGCAGGTATGCTTCCACTCGCAACCGCCATTTACGATAAAGCTCACACCGACAAAGAACGCTCACATGTATTGCAGTGGCTTGCAAAGAAGTTCTCAATACCGGGTACTTTCTAGGTTTCTTTCAGGTAATTCTCCATTTTGCAGCGTACCCTAAGGGTAAGGAGGGAATATGCAACCAGATCTAAGTCATATCGAACGCCAGATAAAAAAAGATCAGGTAGATATTCAGGCAACGCGACGTCAAGCCGAGGTGCAGCGCCGTTATGCCACCCAAAAGAAAGATGAACACAACGACACCGCCGCAGAATACTACCAACAACAAGCCGACACCCTTGAGCAAAAAGCCACCGACCTCGAAGCCGAAGTTGACACACTTCGCGATGAAAAAGTGAAAGTTGAAGCCGAAATAACAAAAACCGAAAGTGAGCTTTCCCAGCTGGAGCGAGATTACACCGCAAAACGCCTCGAACTCACCGATAAACTTACGCGCCTCCGAGGAAGTGGTGCCATGCTTTAAGCGCCCTAGTCAAACAATGCTTTTTTTGGTAGAATCGTCTTTGTACTATGCGTCGCTTTCTGTACGCGCCAGTACGCATCACGTGGCAGCGTAGCTCAGTTGGTTAGAGCGCGAGACTCATAAGCTCGAGGTCACAGGTTCAATCCCTGTCGCTGCTACCAAAACCGACCCTAAAGCCTTTCTTCGGAGAGGTCTTTTTATTTGCTTTTTTATAGAAATTATTGTATTATACTATTGCCCCTCATCCGAGTGGCGTTCCTATTCGGATTTGAGAGGATGAACCTATGCCGACTGGCATTGTTGCGCTTTCGTTTGCAAAGCGCGCCGTTGAGCCGAACCCGGTCAACATCAGAATCGCACAGGCTGCTGATGTCGTCGACGATGACATCCAGCAGATGGGCGAGCCGACTATCGTGGTTGCTCAGTGGGAAGTCGCTCGAGCACTGCCGTCGAACTCGGTGAACCTGATCGTCACCCAGCAAGATGCCACGAACATGGACCGTAACGGCAAACCGTACCTCGACAGCCAGGATGTCCTGAATAAGGCATTCCCGCTGTTCCGAGCCTACGGCGTCACCGACGTGGTGGTCGTCGCCAACCCGTTCCTTCACCTGCAAGCCGCCGAGGCCCTCGTGAGGAAAGCTGGCTTCACCGTCATCAAGCACCGCATGCCGTTCGTCGGGTTCGATAAAAGCCCGAAGAACCTCCAGTGGTGGTGCAGGGGACCGCTCCGGTTCATGCTCTATCTGGCAATTCAGGTCATCGGCACGCTGACAAGGCAAAACCTCCATGGTATCGGAGAGAAGCCGCATCCGCATTAATTCGCCCCGCCCCCAAAAGGTCGAGCCTCGCTCCCTTACGGGTGTGCGGGGCTCTTCCTTTTTTACGCAACTTTATACGCTATCGTTATCAGTGCTAGAGCCCTATAATCGATTCTCTGTGTTCGATAAAATCAAGGAGTTCTTGGCTTGATCGGGGTCGATCCCATGTCGCAAGCTCTAACACTTCGCTCATCGTTACTGGTTCAATAATCGCCTGTGGTGATTCCATTATTTTTGCCTTTTTTGTTTTTATTGTGTTATGTACTTATAGTAGCATAAGCTTGATAAAAAGTCAATATAGTTTATTCGCAACAATACCCCCTGCCCTCTCCCCTTTTTTACTTTGACACCCCCGTTACGCTTATGGTATAACATTGTATAGAGGGATAATAAAAGAAACACTCAAATGGACATAGCTACCTCGCTTGCAATCGTCGCTTTTGCAGCGCTTATCCACGCTAGTTTTCAGCTTAGCGTGAGTGTTTTAACGCTTCTAAGTGGCCACGCCATTGGGGCAAAGACGGCTCGAAAAAGAGTCCTTCGCCTCACGACAAGTTTTACTGCCGGTGCGGGCATTATGACGCTCCTCGTGCTCTCATTCACGTCGCTTATCCTCCTGCATACACTTGGGGGTGAAATTCCACTTATTGCATGGGCACTTGCCTGCGGGCTTGTGCTCGGTATCGGTATTGCAGTGTGGCTTTTCTACTACCGTCGCGGCAAAGATGGCACTGAATTATGGATTCCCCGCTCGTTCGCTCGCTTCCTCACAGAGCGCAGTAAAAAAACCCGCTTTGCCACCGAAGCCTTTAGCCTTGGTATGGCGAGTGTTATTTCAGAACTTATTTTCATCATTCCTACCGTGGTTATTGCCGCGTTGGTGCTTCTTGAGCTTCCAAGCGCCTGGCAGCTCGTTGGCATTGTCGTGTACACCGGTATTTCATTATTCAGCTTAATTCTCGTCTGGTCACTCATTGGCGGCGGCACGTCACTCGCC
>Ga0172382_10003092_pt1 | contig 26708 bp, 24 predicted proteins | sample Leawel138RmetaG_FD_122245 | JGI IMG/M metagenome (GOLD analysis project Ga0172382, IMG submission 122245) | Leachate microbial communities from a municipal landfill in Southern Ontario, Canada - Leachate well 138R metaG | ecosystem: Engineered > Solid waste > Landfill > Unclassified | place...
CCGGTGGTGGATGCCAATCAACAACTGGTGGCGGCCATCAGCCTGGTTGCCTTCACGCGGCGTGACGCCAGCCTGGAAGATGCCGTTGAACGATTGCTGCCTGAGCTTCACCACGGCCGCCGCATGCTGACCATGATGCTGTGAGCGCCCGACAGTCCGAACCCCAACGCCACGCAACACCTCAGCACGCGAATGTCGGCCTGACGTGTTCGAGGTTCAAATCCCTGACACTTGCGCACCCGAGCTGGGCCAGGGTCCGCTCCAACTCGGCGGCCAGCAGACTCATGGCCCTCACCACGCCCTCCTCGCCCGCGCAGGCCAGCCCATACAGCGGAGCGCGGCCAAGCAGTATCGCGTCAGCGCCAAGCGCCAGGGCCTTGGCCATATCTGTGCCGCGCCGGAACCCGCCGTCCACCAGCACCGTCATGCTGTCTTTGACGGCGGCAACAATCTCCGGCAACACCTGGATCGAAGCGGGAACGGAATCCAGCGCGCGTCCACCGTGGTTGGAAACCACCACCCCGTCAGCCCCCAGGCGCTGCGCAATCCGCGCGTCCTCTGCTCGCATCACGCCCTTGATCAGCAAGGGGCCGCGCCAGTGGCCGCGGATCCACGCAACATCTTCCCAGCACAGGCCTTCACTGCGCTGCTTGCGCGCATACATGGCCAGCTCATAGGCACTGCTGCCTGCGGGCAGGCGGTCAACGATATTTTCCAGACGCGGCATCCCGCGCGGCAACCAGGTGGAAAACAGCCAGCGGGGGTGCATGAGTCCGTCCAGGATCGTTGACGGCGACAGCGTCACGGCGTGCGCAAAACGGTTGCGCTTGTCCCGCTCCCGGTTACCCGCAATCAAGGAATCGGCAGTCAGGATCAAGCCGTGATAACCCGCCTGTTCCGCCCGGCGCATCAGCGAGCGCCACTCCTCCCGGCCGCCCCAGGTGTAGAGCTGGAAGAGCCGCAGCCGGTCCGACGCTTGCGCGACCTGCTCCAGCGGCGCATTGGCGGCTGTCGACAAGCACAAGCCCAGCCCCATGCTTGCGCAGGCACGCGCCATGTGCAGGTCTCCTTGCGGCCAGAAAATACTGCTCAAGCCGGTGGGGGCAACCAGGAAAGGCGCGGCCAAACGGTGGCCGAACAGCTCGATCTCCAGAGAGCGTTTGACGTTTCCCTTCAAGATTTCAGGCATCAGCCGCCAGCGATTGAACGCCTCCCGGTTCTCTCTCAGGGTCAGTTCGTCTTCCGCCCCGCCCTCCAGAAAATCAAACACAATACGCGGCAGGCGATGCCGGGCCAATTCCGCCAGATCATCGATGTTATGGGCGGACTCGAGTTTGGCTGCGTTCATGAACAGAGGTTTCTCAAAATATTGACCAAGCAATCTTTACACGGAAAGTCCGGATAAACGCGCGCGCCACTTGGCTTCAATGGACGGGTTTTTACAGGAAGGCGGAAGCGTTCCGTTGAGAATGGCCATGACGTTGGCAAACGCCATGGCCGGAATCGAGGCCACGCTTTCTTTGGTATGCCCAACCATGTGCGGCGTCAAGATGACATTGTCCAGTGTCCTCAATGGACTATCCGCGGGCAGCGGCTCCACTTCGAAGGTGTCCAGCGCCGCCCCGGCAATGCGCCGGTTTGTCAGCACCTCGATCAGCGCCTGTTCATCAATGGCCTCTCCACGCGCCACATTCACGAGGAAGGCGCTCGGCTTCATCAAGGCAAGCGTCCTGGCATTGATCAGGCGCCGATTATCCGGCCGGACCGCCACAAAAACGCCAACCACATCGGACTCGGCCATCACCGTTTCCAGGCTGACCAGACGGATGGCCGGGTCCGTGTCGGCACGGTCGGCGCGCGGGCTATAGGCCAACAACCGGACACCGAATGCCGACAGCCGCTCGGCAACAGCGCGCCCGATGCGCCCCAGCCCCACGATGCCGACCGTACAGCCCTGCAGGGTGGAAGCCCGAACCTCCGTCACCGATGGCCGGGACTGCTCGCCGCGCATCACGGCTTCACTGAAGGCAAGCGAATACCGCAGGTTCATCATCAACATGATGGCCGCTTCGGCCATGCTGGCGATGTGCTCGCTGGCGCCGCCGTTGGCAACGATCAAACCCAGGTCATCGGCCGCCGCCAAATCAATGGTCTCAACGCCGATGGTCGCGCCCACCACGCCTTTGAGGCGACGTCCCGCGGACAGGGTGCTGCGCGGACACAGCCAGCGGGAGCTGACCACGGCCACGTCGGCCTCCTGAAGATCCGCGTTGACGGTGGCTTCCGGCAGGGGTGCGACGACACCCGGTTCATTGAGCGGCCCCCGCCGGACGTCAACGCCTTCGGCACGGAGCCTGTCACTGAGTTGATCCAGCAAGGGATCCATCGTGTGATCACGAACGACAAACACTGTTTTCGTCATGTCCAGGTTTCCGTTCAGGCCTTACACCGGACCAAAATACTTGCCGGACAGCACGGGCTCCTCATGCTGGTTTTCCTTGGAGTTGCCTTCCATCAACTTCCCATCCATGCCGATGCGGTCAAAGATGGTGCCCGATTTGAGCGCCGCCGCGCCGACGCGCACCATCACGAGGGGCTCTCCCGCCGACGCCCTGAATCGATAAAACGTGCCATGCGGCAACATGACCCCGTTCAGCGGCCCGATCGTTTTGAGTTCGCCGTTGGGACCGTAGAAGTTCGCTTCGCCCTGCAGCACGATGAAGAGATGATCTTCCGTGGTGTGCGCATGCAGCGTGTTCTCGCCGCATTCGGCATAGCATTTGAGGATGGCCGTCATTGTCGGCGTGGCCGCCAGTACCGTATCGGTTCGCCCGGAGGCGGGCAACGGCCCGCTCAGCGTGAAAAAGCTCGGTTGCCCCGGCGCGTATTTCTCTGTCAGCGCGTTTTGATAGTCTTCTATCGTACTGAGAAGTTTCTGTGTCATGTCTTGGCTCCTGCTCAATCCAAACTGATCTGAGCACGTTGAATGATTTTTTCAGCGGCGGCGCGGCCCGCCCGAATACGCTCATCCAGTTCCGCGGGCGTGCTGGCGCGCACATCCAGCGACTGTTCACGCAGCGGCGCGGCAAAAGCCTCCCGTTTCACGACCTCGCTGACATCGCGGCTGATTTTTTCCACGATATCCGCGGGCACCCCTTTGGGCGCGCTCAGCGCAACCCAGGTATCGTATTCAAAGCCGGAATAGCCCAGTTCCCCCATGGTGGGCACGTCCGGCAGTTGCGGACTGCGCTTGGTGCCCGTCACGGCAAGCACCTTGAGCTTGCCGCTGGCCAGTTGCGGCAGCGCCTGGTTGATACCGGTAAAGGCCATGTCCACCACGCCGCCCATCAAGTCCACCAGCGCAGGCGCGCCGCCTTTATACGGCACATGCGTCATTTGCAGATTCGTCAGGCCGCGAAACTGCTCGGCGTACAGATGCTGATTGCTACCCAGACCGGAGGACGCATAGGTCACCCCCTTCGGTTTGGACTTCACGAAGTCGATCAAGCCCTGGACCGAATCAACTTGCACCGTGGGACCCGTCATCAGCGCAAAGGGCGTGGTGCCGATCAGGCTGATGGACTGAAGGTCCTTGGCCGGATCAAAACTCATTTTCTTATAAATGCTCGGGTTGATCTCCGCCACGTGATTCGGCAGCAGTAGCAAGGTGTGGCCGTCCGGTTCGGCGCGAACCGCCGCTTCAGCCCCGATATTGCCGCCCGCGCCCGCCCGGTTCTCCACCACCACCGGCTGGTTCCACATTTTGCTGAGATGCTCCGCCAACGAGCGTGCCACCATGTCCGGCATGCCGCCGGGAGTCAGCGGGACCAGGATTTTCACGGGCTTGACGGGATAGTCCACGGCCAGGGCTGAAGCGGGCGCAAGCGCCGCCACCAGACAGGCCGAACTGAGAAAACGGAATAAAGCCATGACGAGTCACCTCCTTGATGAGTGCTTGCCGAGCATCAATTGAAAAAGCGGGGACCGGGTCGGCCCGCGGCCGCCCAATCCAGTTTTCGGCTGAAATAATTCCATGAGTGTTCAATATGAACCGGCGCCATGACTTGGCCGTGCCGCAATGTGCGGGTGCCTTGCGGCGGAAATGCCGCCTCGCCTTGCACGCTCTCGCCCAGCATGTGCAGCTTGGCGGCACGCTCCAAAAAAATTCCGATGCAGACGGCATGCTCGATGCTGGTCCCGCAAAAGGTCAGGCCATGATTGGCCATCAATACGGCAAAGTGAGGACCCAATGCCTCCGCCAGCCGCTGTCCTTGCGCTTTCGTCTTCAACAAGGCGCTATCAACCGTCAGGCAAGGAACATTTGAGAAGTAATCGGCATCAACGGTATAGGGCGCGGGCGCAGTCCGGAAGGCGGAGAGGACACTGGCATGCATCGGATGCGTATGCGCCACGACGTTGATCTCCGGCCGCGCCAGCAAAATCTCGGAATGGATGGGCCATTCCGAGTGCTTGCCGCCCGCGCCCGCGATCTGCCGACCCTCGAAATCAATCAAAACGAAATCGGCGGCGCCCGTGATTTCACCCAGGCCATAGGCATTGCGCTTGAGCCAGAATCCCCTGCCGTGAGGATCACGCATGGATACATGGCCCAGCGTCATATCGCCGTGGCCCTCCATTTCCAGTATTCGACAGGCGCGGGCCAATTTGTCCAGCAGGCCCTCCAACTCCAGATCCATAGATATACCGTTGCGAAAGAGTGAGTTTTGAAGAAAGTTTTTCAGCGCAGCAAACGCGATCTTCCGGATTCTGATGAATAGATAGCTGACGGCGTTCAACCACGCGCCGCCACGTTTGCCTGACTTGAAGACACTCTATCAGCGCGGGCCTTTACCGCCCATTTCAATCTGCTGGAAATGAATTCATATTTTCTTATGAATCCACTAGAATCAGGCCCATGAGAGAAGTCACGTCCCCCCGCAATCTCAGGGTCTTTCTTGCCGTCTATGAAGAACAAAGCGGAGCACGCGCCGCCGAACGGCTATTGCGGGCGCCTTCCGCGATCACCCGCGTCATTCAAGAGATCGAGTCGCACTTGGGTCTGCGGCTTTTTGACCGCTTGCCCGTCGGGATGAGCCCAACCGCGGCCGGGCACCTCGTTTATCAACGGGCGAAAGCCATCGAGCAGGAACTGCTCCAGGCGCGCAAGGAGTTGCTGGAGCACGGCGCGGCGCGCAACGCCCCCATTTTTTCGATGATGGTTTCCATTCCGCAGATGGAAACCCTCATCAAACTCAGTGAACTCGGACAGATGTCCTCGGTCGCCGAATCGCTCGGCGTCTCACAGCCCGCCATCAGCGATGCTTTGCGCAGGCTGGAGGAAAGCATGAACCTCCAGCTTTTCGAACGCTCATCACGACGCCTGTCCATCACCCTGCCCGCCCGGCTCCTGGTATTCCGGCTACGCCGGGTATTGAGCGAGATTCGCCGCTTGAGCGCCGACGTCTCCCAGCTTGCCAGCACCGTCCAGGGGGAAGTCGTGATTTCCGTTCTCCCATCATCCAAAACCGTGCTGATGCCCAAGGCCATCGCGCGCTTTGTCGGCGCGCACCCAAACGTGCAGGTATCCGTGGTCGATGCGCCGTTCGAAGTCCTGTTTGCCGACATGCGGTCGGGCGAGATCGACTTTATCTACACGGGCATCGACGCCAAGTGCATGCACCCGGATTTAAACGTTGAGCCGCTTTCCACCGACCGCCTGGTGGTCGTGGCGCGCACCGACCATCCACTGGCGCTGAAGCCGTCCCTCACCGCGCAGGACTTGAAGCGCTATCCGTGGATATTGCGCGACCCAAGCTCGCCTTCCAGACAGTTGTTGAACAGGGCCTTCAAGGAAATGGGCATTGACGCGCCGACAATCGCCGTGCACGGTGGCGATTTGGGCTTGCTGCGCGGCCTGCTGCTGTACAGCGAAATGCTGACGGCCGTTTCACCGCACAATCTGTCTCCCGAGCTTGACCTGGGAAACCTGACCATTCTTGATGTGGAATTGCCAGGCTGCCAGCGCAATACCGGCTTTGTCTGGCGTAAAGACCTTGAACCTTCCGCCGCCTGCCTTCAGCTCATGCGAAACATCAGGCATGAGGTCTTGCGGACCGAACCGGTGCGCATCGCCCCGGGCGCCCCCTGATGTTGTGAACCCCGGACAGCACGGACGCATAAACCCCTGACATCACGGCTTGCGCTAGTGGGTTTCGGCTTGCTTGAGTATGCTGTCTATACGACACGTGTGCGGATGCAGCATGAAGAACAAGTATTTCAAACAAAAAGAGTTTCTAGCCCTGCTGATCTGCTGGTTTGCCCTGCTGACGAGTTTGCTGGTGTATTGGGTACACGTCACCGATACGCAGTCCCGGCAGGCCAAGCTGGCGGAGCAGCAGATCCAGCAAAGCTTGCAGCAAACCGTGCATGCGCTCGCCCTCCAGACCGAAACCATGATGGGCAAGCTGGAGTATGTGGCCCGGCAGCTTGCCAACAGTTGGCTCATCCATGACCGCCAGCGCTTCCAGCTCGAGGCGCTCAGCGCCCAGCAAAGCCTTCCCGACGGTACCGTGGCGAATGTGGCGGTGGTCAATGCTCAGGGCCAAATGGTGTTTTCCAGCATTGATCCCAAGCAAGCCAACGGCCTGCCCCTCGTCCACGATCGCGATTACTTCCGCGCGTCCTTCCAGCCCCCCCTGCGCCCGGCCAGCCTGTTTATCAGCGAACCCAATATCGGCCGCATCATCGGCCATTGGAGCGTCTTCCTGTCCTATCCGATCGAGCGCGACGGCCAACGCGTGGGCATACTCATCCTGACGGTGCCCACCTCGCATTTGTCGGAGGCGCTGGCATCGATCTATCCCGACGAGCAAGACAGCGCCTTCATTGTGCGCGAGGACGGACGCTACATTGCGCACTCCAGGCGGCTTGACGCCGTGATGGGCCGCGCCGTGCCGAGCAGCCGCGACTTTCTCACCAATCCGGCCCTGGACAGCGGCCACTATCAGGCGGTGGCGCTCAGCGACGGCACGGAACGCTATTATTCCTGGCGTCGCGTTACCGGTTTCCCGCTGATCATCGGTGCAGGCGTCAACAAGGAAAGAGCCTTGCACCCGATCGCCAGCGCGCAGCGGGATTCGTTTCGCCGCAATCTGGTCGGCACCCTCGTCATTCTTCTGCTGACCGGCCTGCTGAGCCGCAGCTGGTTCCACTGGCTGGCGCGCAAGCAGGAACTGCGCATCGCGAACGAGCGGCTGGACGTGACGCTGAACTCCGCTCATGACGGCATCTGGTCGCATGATTGCCGCACGGATCAGATTGACTGGAACGGGAGCCTCAATCGCCTGCTCGGCATTGATGCAAACTCGCCCTTTGCACGGAACACTTGGGAAGTGCTGCTGCATCCTGACGACCTGGCTCCCTTCAAGACGGCGCTGGCCCATTTTTGCGCCCAGAGCACACAACAGGTGTTTTCCCATGAGTTCCGCCTGACGCCGATCACCGGCGCCACGGTCTGGGTGGCGGCGCGGGCCGGGGTCGTGGAAAAAGAATTGACCGGCCTGCCCCGTCTTCTTGCGGGCACCATTACCGACATCAGCGAACGCGTGCTGTCCAACCAGCTGCGCCATGCCCTGCTGGAGCAAAGCGTCGCCTGCATCGTGCTGGTCAACGCCCGGCGAGAAATCCTCTACGCCAATGCGCGGGCCGTCGACGTGTTTGGGCAGGGCAGCGGGCTCGATACAAGCACGGCCTTCGCCCATCTCAATCAGGCGAGTTTCGATGCCGTCACACAGAACTATGAAGCGCTCCGGCTAACGGGGAAAACGCAATTTGAATACCCGATGAAAGATAAAACGGGCGCGGTCCGCTGGTTCAGCATTCATGGCGTACTCAAGGACATGCATGATCCGGGCGGCGATGTGGTCTGGACCCTGCTTGACATCACGGACCGCCATCAAGCCGGTGAGGCGCTACTGATCGAGCGCAAGCGCCTTGACGTACTGTTGGAGCGCTTTCCGGGCGGCGTGCTGATGGAAGATGACGAAAACCGCGTCGTCATGCTGAATCCGGTCGCCTTTGAATGGCTGGGCCTCAGCGGCCAGCCGCAAGACTACACCGGCATGAGCCACGCCGACTTGCTGGTTCACATCGAATCCCCGCTCGCGTCCTGGCTCCCGCTGGCCTCGTCTGAAGAAAAACGCCAGTCAGGCACCACCTCCGAAGTTGAAATGGCGGGCGGCAATACCTTGGAGATCAAGCAGATCGAAATCAAGGACGACGGGATGTCGCTCGGCCACGTCTGGTTGATGTTCGACATCAGCCAGCGCAAGCAAAAGGAACGGGACCTGGCCAATCTCGCCTCCACGGACGCGCTGACGCGCCTTCCGAACCGCCGCAGCTTCATGGCGCGCCTTGAAGAGGCCCTGGAACGGCCAAGCCCCCACCCCCGGTTCGGCACCTACGTCATGATTGTCGACATTGATTTCTTCAAACGGGTCAATGATACCTACGGCCATCCCATTGGCGATGTCGTGCTCAGCAGCCTGGCGGACATGATGCGTTCACAATTGCGGGAAGACGATTGCTGCGCTCGGCTGGGCGGCGAAGAGTTCTCGATTCTGTTGACCGATATTTCCGAAGAAGACGCGCTGAACCAGGCGGAACGCATTCGCCACTGGATCGAGCAGCACCCGATTGCCACGCCCGCCGGAGAGATCGCGATCACCATCAGCATAGGCGTGGCCTCGGCCTGGCGGCGCACGTCGGAAACGGTGCTGGAAGCCGCCGATAAAGCGCTGTATCTGGCCAAGAACCAGGGACGCAACCGCGTGGAGCTGTGGACCAAGGACCCGGCGCCCCCGCTCAATACGACGGTGCTGCAAACGGTTGACCAAGCCGCTCACGGCGCCAGCACCAAGGCCGGATAGTCCATTTCCTTCAGAATCCGGTAGGTCTCGCGGACCAGTCGGGATTGTTCACTTTTCTTGCCGCCCATCAGGACCAGCCGGTTTGAAATGGTCGGCTGCTGGATCACAGCCCACTGGTAGCGATGGGTCTGATCGGCGGGCACCGCGGATTTTGACAACACGGCGTAGGCCTTGCCCTGATCGATCAAGGACAGAATTGAATTGACCGCATTGGCCTCGGCCACGATGGAAAGCGGCACTCTCAGCTTGCGGCTGTATGCGTCCAGCACCAGCCTCAAGGTGTTGGGCGGGCTCGGCGCAATCAGCGGATAAGCGGGCAGATCGCCAAACGCCACCTCCTTCGGCAACGCCATGGCACCGCCGACCAGGCACATCAGGTTCAAGGATTCGCTCCAGACCAGTTGCGCGCGGTGCGCCAGCGTGCCCAGCGGGTCATACAGCAAGGCAATGTCAATGCGGCCATCGTCCAGCCACTCCTTCAGGTTTGAACTCAAGCCCTCGGCTATCGTGATCACCGCATTCGGCATGGTTTCATTGAAGGTGCTCAGCAAGGCGGGCGCAATCACGCGCACCAGCCGGGACGGGATTCCCACCGTCACTTTTCCGCTGGGGCGGGCTTTCAGATTCTGGATATCGGCCATGGCTTTGTCCGCCTGGGCCAGGATCAGCCGGGCATGCTCATCCAGCTTCACACCAATGTCAGTGGGCTTGACGCCGCGGCCATGGCGAAAGAACAAAGCATCGCCCAGCTCTTCTTCCAGTAAACGGATCTGGCGGCTGAGCGAAGGCTGGGACAGGCCCAGCTGGATGGCCGCGCGACTCATGCTGCCGCAAGCCACCGTCGTCACGAAATAAGAAAGCTGTTTGAGATCCATGAAGCCCTGCCACCGTATCGGGCGAACCGGTTTGCCCGCCGCCAAGCCATAGAATAATCCTATAGCTGCTAAAGCCGCCAGACCCTAGGCGCGCCCCCGCTTGACTTTCATAATGACTTACCACGTGGCGAAGCACTGCTGGTTGGCCAGCCAGCACCGTCCCCTTTCCGCAGAGAGTCACTATGAATCAAACGAATCAACCCGTCATCATCCTTGGGGCGGGCATTGGCGGCCTGGCCGTGGCCGCCGCCCTGTTGCAAAAAAAGGTCGATGTGGTCGTCGTGGAGCAAGCCGCCAAGTTTGCCCGCATTGGCGCAGGCATCCAGATGACCCCGAACGCCGTGCGCGTCCTGGACGGACTCGGCATTCGCCATGTGCTGGACAGCCACGCTTTTGCGCCCAAGTCCTCATTGAACCGGGATTACCGGGGTGAAATCACCAACGAGTTTCCGCTGGCCGAGCATGCGCTCGAGCGGTACGGCATGCCGTTCTACGCCATGCATCGCGCGGATCTGCATACGGCGCTGGACCGCCTGGTGCCCAATGAAAAGAAAATCCTGGGCAAGAAGGTGATTGACATTGTTGAGCATGATGACGGCGTCGAGCTTTTCTTTGCCGACGGCACGACGATGCGCGGCCAACAGCTGATTGCCGCCGATGGCGTGCATTCTCCGGTTCGCGACAAGATCTTCGGCGCAAGCGCTCCCCAGTACACTGGCCGAGTGGCGTACCGCACCACTTTCCCGCGCTCTCAGCTGAAAGGTTTTGACATTGGCGACTCCCGCACAAAATGGTGGGGAAAGGACCGCCACATCGTTATTTACTATGTCACGAAAAACAAGGATGAAGTGTATTTCGTGACCAGCCAGCCCGAAGACGCCGCCTGGATGACGCCGGAATCCTGGTCCAGCAAGGGCGATGTCCAGGAGCTTCGCGATGCCTATGCCGAGTTTCACGGCGACGTCAGGGCGGTACTGAACGCCTGCGACGATGTCTACAAATGGGCGATTTTCAAACGCGACCCGCTGCCAAACTGGGTCAGTCGGCGCATTGTGCTGCTGGGCGACGCCTGCCACCCAATGACACCCTATATGGCGCAAGGCGCGGCGATGGCGCTGGAAGACGCCGTGGTGCTTTCCCGCTGTTATACCGACAGCGGCCTGACGGACTTCCAGGCTATTGGCCAGCTCTTCGAGGCCATCCGCAAACCCCGCTGTTCAGCGGTGCAGGCGGGTGCCGAAGCCAATAACTGGATGAAGAACAAGACCAATCCGGATTGGGTCTATGGCTATAACGCCTGGGACATCGCGCTGAGTCCGGACAGCGGCAGCAACCCCCACTTTTTACCGTGATCAAAACAAATCAAGGAGACACCATGAAACCGCTATTTTTCTTACTGGGCACGGTCGGCCTGTCACTGGCCAGCCCGCTGGCGCTGGCCAACAAGGCCGCGGACTATCCTTCCCACCCCCTGCGCCTGGTCGTGCCGCACGGCCCGGGCGGCGTGGCCGATACGGTGTCGCGCGTCATTGGCGATGCGCTGGCAAAAGAGCTGAAGCAAGCGGTGGTGATTGAAAACAAGGCAGGCGCCAGCACCATGATCGGCGCCGACTTTGTGGCCAAGGCGGCACCCGACGGCTACACGATGTTGATGGCCTCCGTCACGACGCTGTCGATCAACCACCACTTGTACCCCAACATCAGCTATCAGCCGGAGCGGGATTTTGCGCCGGTATCGATGGTCGCGGAAACGCCTTTCTACCTGTTGGCCTCCCCCACGCTGAAAGTCAGCAAGGTCAGCGAATTGATCGAACTGGCCAGGAAGAATCCCGGCAAGTTCAATTACTCAACGCCTGGCAACGGCACCTCGCCGCACCTGGTCTCGGAGCTGTTCACCAGCCTGGCGGGCATCGACGTCATTCACGTGCCGTACAAGTCCACCTCGGCGGCGGAAGTGGATCTCAACGCGGGCCGGGTCCAGTTCGCCTTCACCGGATCGGGGGCGCAGGCCATCCGCTCCGGCCGGGTGGTCGGCCTCGGACTGACCAGCGAGCAACCCATTGCCGCCATGCCGGAACTGCAACCGCTGAAATCGCAAGGCGTCGACCTGACGGCGGCGGTCTGGAACGGCATCGTGGTCCCGACCGGCACGGACCCCGCCATCATTGCAAAGCTGAGCAAGGCGATTGAAACCGTGACGCAGCAAGCCGAGGTCAAGAACAAGCTTGAGGCCACCGGCGCGATTGTTTATGGCACCACGCCCGAGGCTTTCAAGAAGATGATTGCGGAAGAGTCCGCCCGCTGGGGCGAGGTGATCAAGAAGGCGAACATCAGCGTGCAGTAAACCGGTAGGCGCGGCCGCTGGCCGCGCCTACCGGCGCTATATTTTTCCGTTCTCTACCGCCTCACGCAGGAGCGCGTTCACCCGAGTCTGCCAGCCTTTTCCCGAGGCACGCAGGTATTCGAGCACATCGGCATCCACCCGCATATTGAGTGTCGGCCGCTTCACCGCCACAGGTGGGCGGCCTGGACGGCTGATTTTTGCTTGCTTCCAGAAGTTCGCAACCGCGGCTTCGTCATTCGGATCGTAAAGATCATCTTCCGGGCTGTAGGGGACAGGCTTGTCCGCCCATGCCCTTACGTGGTCCCAATCAGTTTTGTTGTGTTTTTTCATACATCCTCCGTTCAATTGTGGAGGCACGACGCAGAGATATTGCACGCACCACGTTGCCGCGCACGACATACACCAGAACCAGTACCATGTCGGCCGATGCCACCCAGGCAACATCCATCAGCCGATTTTCATCATTGCGTGAGGTTTGCAGTGTGATTTTGTTGGGCGCCTCATAGACCAACATGGCATCGGCAAGCGCAATGCCGTGCTTGGCAACGTTGGCGGCGTCTTTGCCGGGATCATAGTCCAGTTTCATTTTAATGTATGGGCATTTATTATTGTTGTCAATGCATTAATTGGAAGCGTGCCGCCCCGTTGATCGCGTACGCGAGGGGGGATTGCTGCCGGATGGTAATCCGTTTGCGGGGGGAAAAATGCTGGATGAGGACCCTTTTATCCCGATGACGTTGATCACTGAGGAAGCCACAGGGCAAGCGAACAGGCTGTGAACAGGTAGACGCGGCCGCGTCTATGGGGAATGAGTAGAATAAGGTGATCCCTACTCTTCGACTTCTTTCTCATGACCGATCCGCTTCACGACAGCCTACGGCTTGAAGGCTCCATCTGGTTCAGTTCCGGCCAGCAGAGTTGGGGCAATCCGCGCCGCATGGCGCTGCTGGCCGCCATTGACAGCCAGGGTTCGATCACGGCTGCCGCCAAACAGGTGGGCCTGAGCTATAAGGGCGCTTGGGATGCCGTGGATGCCATGAACAATCTGGCCGGTGAGCCGCTGGTGCTGCGGATCACCGGCGGACAGCGCGGCGGCGGCGCCCGCCTGACCGAGCGCGCCCGGGAGCTGCTGTCGCTCTACCAGTATCTGAACCAGGAACACGAACGCTTTCTGGTCAAGCTGGCCAGCGTCAACCGCCATGACAACCGCAACCTGGAACTGATCCAGCACATGATGTTCCAGGTTTCCATCCGCAACCGGATCTCATGCCAGGTGGCCGCCATCGCTGAAGGCAAGGTCAACGCCTTGGTCACCCTGCAAGTGGGCAGCGCGCTGCGCCTTCAGGCCTCCATTACCCAGGCCAGTGTCCGCAGCTTGCAACTGGCCCCGGGCAGGCGCGTCATTGCGCTGATCAAGGCGTCCTCCATCACCTTCGATGCCGCCGAGCCGGAAGGCGCCCCGAACGAAGGCAACCGGGTCATTGGCCGCGTGTCCCACCTCATTCGGGACGACGCCCATGTGGAAGTCCAGCTTGCCCTTGAGGAAGGCCTGACCCTGACCGGCACGGTGGCGCGCGAATCCTTTGACGCCTTGGCCTTGAAAAACGGAGATCAGGCCGCCGCCCGGTTTCCCGCCAACAACGTCATGCTGGGTGTTCTGGACTGAAGGTCGGGCCGACTTGCTGGGCGATCACCCTCCCGTCCTCCAGTTCGAACACCGTATCCGCCAGCAAGCGCACGTCTTGCGGATCATGGGTAATCAGTACCGTTGGCACCGTCAACCGCGATTGCAGTTCCGCCAGCTCTTCGCGCAACTTGCGCCGCAGGCTGGCCTGCAAAGCGGAAAAGGGTTCATCCAGCAACAAGATGTCCGGCTTGGTGGCCAGCGCGCGCGCCAGCGCGACCCGCTGGCGCTGTCCCCCCGATAGCTGATGCGGGTAGTTGCCCAGCAAGGGAGCCAGCTCGAAGGTGGTGACCCAATACATGGCCTCCTCAGGCAGCACACTCGTGCGGCGGGTGTTGAACAGGCCCGTGCTGAGGCCAAAACCAATGTTCTGCCCCACTGTCAGATGCGGAAACAGCGCATATTCTTGAAACAGATAGGCCAAGCGACGCTGCTGCGGCTTCAAGAAAATGTCTTGCGCCGAATCGAACAGCACGCGCTCACCCACGGTCACCCGTCCGGCGTCCGGGCGCAACAAACCCGCAATGGCCTTCAGCGTCAGCGTCTTGCCCGCGCCCGACGGGCCGAACAAGGCGATGCGGCGCGCTTCGGAGGAAAAGTGCATGTCCAGCTTGAACTCCCTGCCGCCGGCAGACAGCAGGTGCTGGATGGAAACATGGATACTCATGCCGATATTTCTCCGCGCTTGCGCCGACGGTCTTCAGCCTGCAGCAAGTGGCTGGACACCCACAGCACGGTCACGCAGGTGATCGAGGTAATCATCACCAGGGTATTGGCCATGCTGTCATTGCCCGCCTGGACCGCCTCGTAAATGGCGATGGACAAGGTTTGCGTCCTGCCGGGAATATTGCCGGCAATCATCAGCGTGGCGCCAAATTCGCCCAGCGCTCGGGCAAAGGCCAGCAGCACCCCCGCCAGAATCCCGCGCGAGGCCAACGGCAAGGTCACTCTGAAAAACAGCCCAAGCTCGCTGATACCCATGACCCGGCCCGCGTCCTGGTATTGCCGGTCCACGGTCTGAAAGGCCGCGCGCGCCGCCTTCAGCACCATCGGAAAGGCGACGACTGTGGCCGCGACGACCGCCCCCTGCCAAGTGAACACCAGTTCAATGCCAAAGTCCGCCAGGAAGGGCCCCAGCCAGCCGCGCCGTCCGAACAGGACCAGCAGATAATAGCCGATCACGGTGGGCGGCAAGACCATGGGCAGGGTCAGGATGGAATCAATGAGATCGAACCAGGTGGATTGCTTGCGGGACAGCCAATAAGCGATCGCCACGCCGAATACGGTGGCAAAGAAAGTGGCCCAGAGGGCCACTTTCAGCGACAGCAGCAAGGGGGTTGCTACACCGGACATGTAAAGCTTCCGTTCATTTGAAGAAACGCCGACCGACTGGCCGACGTTTCCCGTGCACTAGACAAAGAAGCGCCAGCGGATGCCGCGCTCAGGGCTTCTGGAAGCCGAACTTGGCAAGGATGGCCTGACCTTTGTCAGACAGGATGTAGTCCTGGAAGTCCTTGGCCTTTTCACCGCGGTTGTTCCGGGTGGTCAGGGCAATCGGGTAAAGCACCGCTTCCGGCGTGGCCAGGCTCTGCACCTTGACGACTTTGTCAGCGGCCACGGCGGCATCCGTGCCGAACACGAAACCGGCATCCACCTCGCCACGCATCACATAGTCCAGCGCCTGGCGTACGTTCTGCGCGTTCAGCAGCTTGGGCTCGATGGCGACCCAGTCACCGGACTGCTGCAAGCCCGCCTGCGTGTAACGGCCAACCGGCACGCTCGCGGGGTTGCCGATGGCAACACGGGTGACTTCCGCTTTCTTCAGGTCAGCCACGGACTTGACTTCAACCTTGGCGCCCTTCGGCGCGATCAGCACGACCTCGTTGCGGACGAAATCCTTGCGCGTGGCGGGCTCGATCGCCTTGGCGTCGGCGGCTTTATTCATGGCGTTCTGGTCAGCGGACGCGAAGATATCAACCGGCGCGCCATTGATGATCTGCTGCAGCACGACGTCAGAGGCGCCGAACGTGAACGTGACCTTGACGCCGGGGTTTTCCGCTTCGTACTGTTCGCCAACGGCCTTGAACGCATTGGTCAGGCTTGCCGCCGCGCCAACAATCACTTCGGATGCATGCGCCGTGGACAGCGCCGCCAGACTGAATACCGCGGAGAGAGCAAGACGTTTGACGTTCATGAGGGTTCCTTTGTTTGAATCCAGGCATTGACGACTGTGCCGGGCCGCGCCCATCCAGGCCAGGCGCCGCCCGCTGCACAATCTGATACATACGCAATATATATAGCTATATAGCGATAGTCAATGCGGCAAACATCGGAACAGGCCACCTTATTCCACCACGGCCCAGCCGTCTCCTTCTTCAACCAAGTTGACGCGCCCGCGCTCTTTCAGCTCACCCGCCGGGGTATCCAGGGTCAGATTAATGTCGCACTCATAGCGCTTTGCGGCTGACACATAGTCACATTGAATCTTTTCAAGAGACGTAATGGTGGGCAGTTCCGGCGCATTCTGGTAGCCGCCCAGCAACTCCTGGCCGGACGTGCTCAGCGCCGCCTGCATGCTTTCAAGAATTTCCGATTCCGAAGGTTCGCTGGAGCAAGCCGCCAACAACAATGCAACCACGCTTACCCACCCTTTTCTACGCAACATGATCTCTCCTTTGTTTACACAATGATGGAGAACGCGGCGGCCCGGACTCAGGCCGCGTGAAGCAAACACTCAATAAAACGTTCAACAGCAAAAGTAGCAGACTTTCCCGCCACGACGACGTAACCAATTTGTCCAAAACTTACCGGCAGCACGACCGGCAGCCGGACCCATGCGCCCTCCGGCGCCAGCATGGCCACCAGTCCCGCCGCCATGAAGGCCACCGACCTTTGATCACTCAACAACCCAATTGTCAGCAATGGTGACAGCGAGGCAATGCAGTCCTGCGGCAGCTCCACGCCGTTTTCCGCAAAGAACTGGTCCAGCCGGGCGCGGACCACGGACTCCGTGGCGGGAAGAATCCACGGAAAGGCCTGCAAGGTCTGCAAGCTGACCTGTTCATAGGTGGCCAGCGGATGGTCTTTGGCCGCCATCACGGCCATCGAATCCTCATACAAGGGCACCGCCTCCAGCTCGGGCGGCAGGGTGATTTGCAGCCCTGGCATACTGCCGAGGATGATGTCGACCCGTCCGCTGAGCAAATAGGCATGCAACTGGCTGCGGTCCCCCACCAGTACGGAAATATTGATGCGCGGGTATTGTTGATGCAGCAGCCGGACCGCTTCGGTGAACCGGTCCGAACTGGCCGTGCTGAGCACCCCGACCACCAGCGACCCGGACTCGCCCAGGCGATAGTCGTTCAGCGCATCGGCCATATCCTGCACTTTGCGTAGAATCGGACGGATGTGGCCGCCAAGCTGGGCGCCCAGCTCGGTGGCTTGCGCGCCCCGGCGTGACCGGACGAACAGTTGGCCGTCAAAGAATGCCTCCAGCTCCTGCACCGCCTTGGTGATGGCGGATTGCGTCATGCCCAGTTGCTGGGCGGCCTGGACGAATGAACCCGTTTGTAAAATGCTGTCCACGACCTGCAACTGATGCAGGCGCAGCTTGCGGATGGAACGCATGGACAGTTCATTGGTGGAAAATTGCGGAAAGGAAGGGCCGGACATAAGCGTTCAACTGAAGGCACGGTACCCTTTCAGTCTACTGCACTCCACGCCAGAGCAGGCACGGCGGCCCCATGAAGAAAAAGCCAGCGAACGCACGGCGAACACTGGCTTTTACACGAGCTGAAACCCCTTTATTCCGGAGCGATACCCGCGGCTTTGGTGACCTCGCCCCATTTCGCAAACTCGGCCTTGGCCTTGGCGAACAGTTGCTCTGGCGACATCGGCTCCGGCACCACGCCCTGCTTGGACAAGGTTTCCTTCACCGTTGCGTCATTCTGGAGCAAGTCATTGATGTGCTTGTTCAGCGTGGCGACCACGTCAGCGGGCATGTTCGACGGGCCCCAGACGGCATACCAGGAATCCGCTTCATAGTCTTTGACGCCCAGTTGCGCCAGCGGCTTGACGTTGGGATAGGTGGGATCCTGCTCTTTCCGGGTAGCGCCGAGGATGACGATACGGCCGGCCTTGGCATGAACCTCGGCAACGTGCATCGGCTGGAACATGGCATTCACATGGCCGCCCACCAGATCAGTGGTGGCTTGTGCCGAACCTTTGTAGGGCACGTGGCTGAGCTGGATGCCGGTTTTATCCATCAGCATTTCCATGCACAGGTGGTGCAGCGTGCCTTTGCCCGGCGAGGCGTAGGTGATGTCGCCACCCCGCTTTTTCGCCAGATCAATGAACTCCTGCAAGGTTTTGACGCCCAGGTTGGCATTGACGCACAGCGCGAAGTTCGTCACGCCCAGCATGGCCACCGGCGTGAAGTCGTTCAGCACATCGAACGGGACGGTCTTATAGACGAAAGGCAGGGTCAACGCCGTATTGGTATTGACGGTCAACATGGAACCATCGGGTGCGCCGCGCAGCACGGCCTGAAGGCCGATCATGCCGGAAGCGCCGGGGCGGTTCTCCGTCACGAAGTTCTTGTTCATGCTCTTGGCCAGACCCGCGGACAGCAAGCGGGCCAGCAGATCCGGCGTGGTGCCCGGCGTGAACGGCACCAGGAACTGAGCCTGGCCACCTGCCTGCGCCCAGGCCAGCTGCGGCGCGAACGAAGCGCCCACCGCGCTTGCCAAAAGCCCTTGCGAAAACCGCCGACGGCTCAGCGAGTTGTTGTTTTCCATTGTGTCTCCTAGAGTAGGCCCGGCCATGGCTGGGCCCCGATCCATTTAGTGTTTGAGGCCCGAATTACAGATTGATTCCAAAGGCCTTTTCGGCATTCGTCTGGAAGAACATCTTTTTGTGCGCCTGGGGAATGTCCATGGCGTCCAGGCGTGCCACTTCTTCCGGCGAATACTGGTAAGGATAATCCATCGCGTACATGACGCGATCGACACCCACCACATCCTGCGTGAACTTGATGGCTTTTTCCCAGGCCACGCCACTGTTGGTGATGTAGAAGTTCTGCTGCAGGTATTCATTGATCGTGCGCTGCAGCGGCTTCATCACTTCGTAGCGGTTGGAGCGCACGGTGGCCTGATGCATGTAATCCAGGCGATAGGCCCAGAACGGCAGCGCCTCGCCCATGTGGCCCAGGATGATCTGGAGCTTGGGGAAACGGTCCAGCGCGCCCGAGGTCATGATGCGCAGCGCGTGCATGCCGGTTTCAACGCCAAAGCCATAGATGGCGCCATCAAGACCGCACTCCAGGAAGGGCTCGATCATGTTGCGCGGCGGCGTGTTCGGGTGCAGGTAAATGGGCTGGTTGTTGGCTTCCGCGGCGGCCAGGATGTCCCAGAATTTTTCGTCGGACAGGTATTCGCCATTGGTATGCGAGTTGACGATGACGCCTTTCAGGCCCATTTTCGTGCCGCGCTCGATTTCCTTGGCGGCGCCCGCCGGATCCTGCGGCGCAATGGCGATCATGCCGGTGAAGCGCGTCGGGTGCTTGCGCACGGCGTCCATCAACTGGTCATTGGCAACCACGGCGAAGTCGCGGGCGGAAGCAGCGTCTTCCATGATTTGCACGCCCGGCGCGGTCAGCGCGATCACGGCATGGTCAACGCCGGACTCGTCCATGTGCGCCAGGCGCTTGGCGTCCAGGTCAACCAGGCATTCCATGATGTGGCGCGGACGCGCGGCTTGGCTGCTCATGTAGAAACCAATCAGGCTGACGAAACCGGGATCGGGGTTCGGGCCAGCCAGGATCTTTTTCCAGATCTCGATCATCTCGGCGGGCGCAAACGCCTCTTCCGTGGCAATGCGCAAATATCCCGGATTTGAATTCACAGCGCTCATCGTGTCTCTCCATGCTTTGACTGAATCCCAGCATTATTGCTGTAAAACCCGGGCTTTTAAATTGAATTATGTGGCGAGTTAGTTTCCAGTTTGGAATAGATGGATGAAAAGATTCTCTTAAGACAGGCATTACAGATGCGTGTCCTGGGGCAGGAGGTTCGCGAGCAGAGCTCGCTCCTACGAAAGCGTCTGTAGCGAGCCCTGCTCGCGAACCTCCCCGGATGCGCCCCCCTTACTCAAACGGCGGCCAACCGCTCCAGGCCGCCCAAATACGGGCGCAGCGCGTCAGGCACGACCACGCTGCCGTCTTCCTGTTGGTAGTTTTCCAGCACGGCCACCAAGGCACGGCCCACGGCCAAGCCGGATCCGTTCAAGGTATGCACCCACTCCGGCTTGCCTTTGGCATTGCGGAAACGCGCCTGCATGCGCCGCGCCTGGAAGGCATCGCAGTTGGACACCGACGAAATCTCCCGGTAGGCGTTCTGCCCCGGCATCCAGACTTCAAGGTCATAGGTCTTGGTGGCGGAAAAGCCCATGTCTCCGGTGCACAGCAGCACCACCCGGTAGGCCAGGCCCAGCCGCTGCAAGACCTGCTCGGCATGCCCGACCATGCTTTCCAGCGCGTCGAACGACGCATCCGGGTGCACGATCTGCACCATTTCCACCTTCTCAAACTGGTGCTGGCGGATCAGGCCCCGCGTATCCCGGCCGCTGCTGCCCGCTTCGGAGCGGAAGCAAGGCGTGTGCGCCGTCAGCTTGATCGGCAGCGAGGCCTCTGGCAGGATCTCACCGCGCACCGAGCTGGTCAGCGTAATTTCAGAAGTGGAAATCAAATACAGTTCTTCACGCGGGATCGGATTGCCGTTTTCATCGAGCGACTCGCCGCCCTTGGTCACCCAGAACATATCGTCCTTGAACTTCGGCAACTGGCCCGTACCTTGCAAGGTGGGCGCGTTGACAATGTAGGGCGTATAGCATTCGGTGTAACCATGCTCGGCGGTTTGCAGGTCCAGCATGAACTGGGCCAGGGCGCGATGCAGGCGGGCGATCGGCCCTTTCATGAAGGCGAAGCGCGATCCGGACAGCTTGGCCGAGGTTTCAAAATCCAGTCCCAGCGGTTCACCCACGCTGACATGATCCCTGGCCTCAAACGCCAACGGCTGCGGATCCTGGCCGGACGGGCTCCAGCGGCGGATTTCCAGGTTGCCGGTTTCATCCGCGCCCACCGGCACGGATTCATGCGGCACGTTCGGCACGTTCAGCAACAAGGTCTGCAAGGCTTCCTGAAGACCAGACAACTGCTCTTCCAAGCCTTTGAGCCGCGCCGGAATGGCCTGGGATTCCGCCATCACCGCCGAGGCGTCCTCCCCTTTGGACTTGAGCTGGCCAATCTGCTTGGCCAGCGCATTGCGGCGCGCCTGCAACTGCTCGGTCTCGGTTTGCACCGACTTGCGCTGTGACTCCAGGCTGTTGAAAGTATCAAGATCGAAGCTGAAGCCCCGGTCCTGCAAACGTTGAGCGATGGCCTGGGGGTCTTTACGCAACTGAACAATATCAAGCATGGAAACGCCGTTTTAAAGAAAGTGGGAATAAACGCGGCAGGCGCCAGTGTCCTGTTTGGCTAATCCGGCTAACCAACCAGGAGGCTAATCTGACTTCTTGGCCTGCCTGTCCAGCTCGCGCAAAAAGTCGAGCTTCTGTGCAATTTTAGCCTCAAGTCCCCGATCCGTCGGCTGATAGAATCTGGCGTTCAAGCCATCGGGAAAATAGCGCTCTCCGGCCGCATAGGCATGCGGCTCGTCGTGCGCGTAACGGTAGGCCTTGCCATGGCCCAGCGTTTTCATCAGCTTGGTGGGCGCGTTGCGCAAATGCATCGGGATCGGGGCGCTGCCATGCTCCTGCACATAGCGCCGCGCGGCGTTGTAGGCGTTGTAGACGGCATTGGACTTGGCCGCGGAGGCCAGATAGACCACGGTCTGCGCCAGCGCCAGCTCGCCTTCCGGCGAACCGAGCCGCTCATACACGTCCGCGCTGGACATGGCCATGTCCAGCGCCCGGGGATCGGCCAGGCCGATATCTTCCACCGCCATCCGGATCAGGCGGCGTGACAGATAGCGCGGGTCGGCGCCGCCATCCAGCATGCGGCAGAACCAGTACAAGGACGCATCCGGGTCCGAGCCTCGCACCGATTTGTGCAAGGCGCTGATCTGATCATAGAAAGCGTCGCCGCCTTTATCAAAGCGCCGCAGATTCTGCGACAGCGCCACTTCCAGCCAGGCCGCGTCCACGGTATCCCGCGCCGCGCTGCGCGCGGCGTCGGTCACGACGTCCACGGCATTGATCACCCGCCGCGCATCGCCGTCGGCCCAGGCGGCAAGCTGGGCCTTGGCGTCATCGGTAAAGGTCATCCCTTCGCACAGCGCCAGCGCCCGCTCGATCAAGGTGGCCAGCTCCTCCTGTGTCAGCGGTTGCAGCACGTACACGCGCGCCCGCGACAGCAAGGCCGAATTGACTTCAAAAGACGGGTTTTCCGTGGTGGCGCCAATGAAGGTGAACAGTCCGCTTTCCACATAGGGCAGGAAGGCGTCCTGCTGAGCCTTGTTGAAACGGTGGACTTCATCGACGAACAGAATGGTGCGCCGGTTCTGGGCCAGCGTCGCCTGCGCAACGACCACGGCGTCCCGGATGTCCTTGACGCCGCCCAGCACCGCGGACATGGCAATGAATTTCGCCTCGAAGGCGGTTGCCATCAGCCGCGCCAGCGTGGTCTTGCCCACGCCGGGCGGCCCCCAGAAGATCATCGAGTGCGGACGGCCGGACTGGAACGCCACGCGCAGCGGCTTGCCTTCGCCAAGCAGATGGGTCTGCCCGACCACTTCATCCAGCGTACGCGGACGCAGGCGCTCCGCCAACGGCGCATGGGGATCGGAACCGGGTGCTTGTTCGAATAAATCAGCCATGATGGCGCCTCATCAGGGCGCGTTCATCCTCACGACATCCGTTCCTGGCGGGGCGTCAAAGCGGAACTGCCCAGCCGGAACAGCGGCGTTGGGGGTGAAATCAGTGAAAACAATGTCCGTCTGCTGACCGAACGCATCAAGAATGCGCAAGCGTTCCGGCTGGCCCTGGACAAAACCGATGTCCAGATGGGCAAAGCCCGCATCGGCGCTGCGCGGCACGGCCCGCAGCCAGGCCCTGCCCTGCTCGTCCGGCAGGTTTTCAAGCTGGAAGGCCGAACTCAGCGAGCCCGAGCCGAACAGGATCTGCGCCGGTGAGGCGCCAAGGCTGTTGTTGACGTCGCGGATCGTGACCTGCTCCAGGTCGGGATCATATTGATACAGCGATTTGCCGTCGGACAAGACTTGCTGCGGCTGGGGCTCTTTGGTGTTCCAGACGAATTTTCCAGGCCGCTGGAAGGCAAAGGTACCGCGCTGGAGCGAGCGCTGCTCGCCCGCCACGCTTTTCACCGTTTGCGTAAAGGCTCCCGTGGCCGATTGGGTCTCCGTGACGAAGCGCTGCAACAAGGCCGAGGCATCCGCCGCCAATGCGGCGGTGCTCCAGCTCAGCACGCCAGCCGTGACCCAGCCCAGTGCGGAACGCATACCCTTCATCAGAACTCCTCTTAATCCGTGGTGTTGGCAGGAACCAGAATCTCCCGGTTGCCATTGGACTGCATCGGAGAAACCATGCCAGCGCGCTCCATTTCTTCCAGCAGGCGCGCAGCGCGGTTATAGCCGATGCGCAAATGCCGCTGTACCAGTGAAATTGAAGCGCGGCGCTGTTTCAGCACGACCTCGACGGCCTGGTCATAGAGCGGATCGGACTCGGCATCGGCCATGCCGGTGACCGGGTTCAGACCATCACCGGTCTCCCCTTCGATCGACCCTTCCAGCAGACCTTCTATATATTCGGGCTCGCCCTGCAATTTCAACTCTTCGACCACGCGATGGACTTCATCATCAGAGACGAAAGCGCCATGCACGCGCAGCGGCAAGCCCGTGCCGGGCGGCATGTAGAGCATGTCTCCCATGCCCAGCAGCGCTTCCGCGCCCATCTGGTCCAGAATGGTGCGTGAATCCACCTTCGAGGACACCTGGAAGGAAATGCGGGTGGGGATATTGGCCTTGATCAGGCCGGTAATGACGTCAACGCTCGGGCGCTGCGTGGCCAGGATCAAGTGAATGCCCGCCGCCCTGGCCTTTTGCGCCAGCCGCGCGATCAGTTCTTCGATCTTCTTGCCGACCACCATCATCAGGTCAGCCAGCTCGTCGATGATCACGACGATGTTTGGCAGCACATCCAGCGGCTCCGGCGCATCCGGCGTCAGCGAGAAGGGGTTCGGGATGTTTTCGCCGCGCTTGCGGGCCTCCTGGATCTTGCTGTTGAAGCCCGCAAGGTTGCGCACGCCCATTTTGCTCATCAGCTTGTAGCGTTTATCCATTTCGGCCACACACCAGTTCAGCGCATTGGCGGCTTGGCGCATATCGGTCACGACGGGCGCCAGCAGATGCGGCACGCCCTCATACACGCTCATTTCGAGCATTTTCGGATCGATCAGAATCATCCGCACCTGGCTCGGATCCGCCTTGTACAACAGCGACAGAATCATCGCGTTGATCCCGACGGACTTGCCGGAGCCGGTGGTCCCGGCCACCAGCAAGTGCGGCATTTTGGCCAGGTCCGCCACCACCGGCTTGCCGGCAATGTCCTTGCCCAGGGCCATGGTCAGCACCGACGCGCTGCTGTGATAGGTTTGCGAGCCGAGGATCTCGGACAGCTTGACGGTTTGGCGCCGCAGGTTCGGCAGCTCCAGCCCCATCAGGTTCTTGCCGGGAATGGTTTCCACCACCCGGATGCTGACCAGGCTCAGCGCCCGCGCCAGGTCCCGGGCCAGATTGACGATCTGGCTGCCCTTGACGCCCACGGCGGGCTCGATTTCATAGCGGGTGACCACCGGACCCGGCTGGGCGGTGACCACCGAGACCTGGACGCCGAAGTCCGCCAGTTTTTTCTCGATCAGGCGGGAGGTGAACTCCAGCGTTTCCGGACTGACGGTTTCCGGATTCTCAGGGGCCGGATCCAGCAGGCTCAGTTCCGGCAGGCGGCTATCTCCCGGCACGATGAACAGGCTTTGCTGTTTTTCTTTTTCCACCCGCTCGGACTTGGGCACCACGGTCAGCGCGGGCTCGATCCGGACCGGCTGTTCATGCACCAGTTTTTCCTGTTTGGCCACGACCACTTCGGTACGCGCCTGCACCGCCACTTCACCGGCCTTGCGGTCCTGGCGAGCGAGCCAGGCATTGCGCAGGGCCAGGACGACCCACTCCACCCAGGTGCCGATTTTTTCGCACAGGGTCAACCACGAGAAACCAAAGAACAAACTGCTGCCAAGGGCGAACGCCACCAGCAGCAGCAAGGTGGCGCCGGGCTGGCCAAAAGTCATGTTGCAAAACTGGGCCAGCGCCGAGCCGATCATGCCGCCGCTGCCGTTGGGCAGGTCCGCCCCGAGCGACCGCAGCCGCGACGCTTCCATGCCCATCGAGCCGATCATCAACAGACCAAAGCCCAGGCCCTGCTCCCAGCGCACGCGTTCATGGGCCGACGGGTCATCCGTCTTCAGCAATTGATTGGCCAGCCGCAAATAGCTGGAGTAGACGCGGTGCAGCAGCAGCACCACGACCCACCACGCCGACGCCCCCATCAGGAACAGGGACAAATCCGCCAGCCAGGCACCAACCCGGCCGCCGCTGTTCTGGACATGATTGGAGAAGCTGGCGTGGGACCAGCCGGGATCGGCGGGGGAATAGGAGAAAAGCGCCAGGGCCAGATAAACAGCCAACGCGGCGAAAGCAATCCAGCGGGCCTCGCGGAACAACCGCGACAAACGGCCTGGCTGAGAAGCGGCCATTGAGTCGGTGGAGCTGGAGTTTCGGGTATTTCCTACAGTAGCGGTTCTTGCCATGGCGACATTATAGGTGGGCGAAGCGTTTCACGGATTGCAAACCTTGCACAAACCCGCATTAAACCAGACCAACAGTGCAACAAGTCGCTACTCCTTATAATGAAGGCCTTCGGTTGTGTGGGTGGGCTCAAGCGCCCGCCCCCGATCAACCGACACCACGCTGCGCTTGCAACGTACTTTTTTGCCTCAATCTATGCTCTGTTTACAGAGTATCGGGACCTCAACATGAATCAAGCCAATCACGCGAAAGTTCTCATCCTCGGCTCCGGCCCTGCGGGCTATACGGCTGCCATCTACGCGGCACGCGCCAACCTGTCACCGATGCTGGTCACCGGTGTGGAGCAAGGTGGTCAATTGATGACCACCACCGAGGTCGACAACTGGCCCGCCGACGTTGCGGGCGTCCAGGGCCCCGATCTGATGCAGCGCTTTCTCCAGCATGCGGAACGCTTCAACACCAACATCGTCTTCGACCACATCCACACGGCTGAACTGCAACAGAAACCCTTCAAGCTGATTGGCGACTCCGGCGAATATACCTGCGATACGCTGATCATCGCGACCGGCGCTTCCGCCAAATACCTGGGCCTGCCGTCCGAAGAGGCGTTCAAGGGCCGCGGCGTCTCCGCCTGCGCCACCTGCGACGGCTTTTTCTACCGCGAGCAGGACGTGGCCGTGGTCGGCGGCGGCAACACCGCCGTGGAAGAAGCGCTCTACCTGTCCAATATTTGCCGCACCGTCACGCTGATCCACCGCCGCGACAAATTCCGCGCGGAACCCATTCTGGTGGACAAACTGTATGACAAAGTCGCGGAAGGAAAAATCATCCTGAAGCTGTTCCATGAACTGGATGAAGTGCTGGGCGACGCCTCCGGCGTGACGGGCGTCCGCATCAAGCATACGCAAAGCGCCAACACTGAAGACCTGACCGTCAACGGCCTGTTCATCGCCATCGGCCACCAGCCCAATACGCAGATCTTCGAAGGCCAGCTGGAGATGAAAGACG
>Ga0172382_10003093_pt1 | contig 26707 bp, 28 predicted proteins | sample Leawel138RmetaG_FD_122245 | JGI IMG/M metagenome (GOLD analysis project Ga0172382, IMG submission 122245) | Leachate microbial communities from a municipal landfill in Southern Ontario, Canada - Leachate well 138R metaG | ecosystem: Engineered > Solid waste > Landfill > Unclassified | place...
CTTCCATATGTCATTTTATACGCATCTAAATTGCGAACAATTTAGGGTGGTTATTGCGACAGGGCTCACCTCTTCCCATTCCGAACAGAGAAGTTAAGCCTGTCTGCGCCGATGGTACTGCTATTGCGGGAGAGTAGGTCGCCGCCTATCTTAAGATCCTCAACATTCATTTGTTGAGGATTTTTTTTTGGAGAAAAGTCAGAGATATTTTTAAAAAACATCGAACAGGAATTGCTGGATTCATTTCCTAAATTTAACTTCCAATCCAATCTATTTCCACCCAATATTCTGTCACTGAAATCCAATAGCCTTCCTTTACTTCTCTTATTTTATTTATTTAGATATTCGTATCAAAATTTAAAGTAAATTTGAGAATAAATTTTATTTTTTTTATGAAACACTCTTACCTTCCCAATAGCATCCTTAGACAAGTCTTCTTCATTATAGTTGCGTTAGCGATGATGCTAATAGTTGTTTTTAATTTGTCAGCCTTCATCCCTGGACTCTTAGGTGCTTTCTGTTTGTATGTTCTTATGATCCACCCATTGCGTTATATGATGTACAAATGGAAAATGAATAAACTGCTTTCTGTAATTCTACTTATGGTCGGAAGTTTTGTAGTAGTGATTACGCCTATGATATTTTTAATTAATATGCTAACGGATAAAGTAAGCCAAGTTTTAGATAACAAAAAGGAAATACAAAGTAAAGTTGAATTGGCTATTCATAATGTTCACAAAGAGGTAGGTATCGACTTATTGAAGGATATTAATGTGGGGGATATAACAGGTGTGATATTTAAAATAATTCAACAAGTCCTGAATACATCGATTAATGGAGTGATTCAAATCGGTGTCGCATATTTGATCTTGTATTTTATGTTGATGAGTTATAAGCAAATGGAGAATTGGTTTTATAAAAACATTCCTCTTCGTTCTGAGAATTTAGTGATTTTAAATAAGGATTTACGGGATTTGGTTGTTTCCAACGCAGTCGGTGTTCCTCTAGTAGCTATTATACAGGCAATTTTAGCGTATATAGGCTATTTAATCTTTGGTGTGGATGATGCTTTTAATTGGTTTATTCTAACCATTTTCGGTGCGATGTTGCCCGTTGTCGGAGCTGCGATTGTTTATATTCCTGCATCGCTTTATTTGATGGCCAATGGCGAGACAAACAATGCCTACATGTTGCTTGCCTATTCCTTCATTGTAGTAGGGTTGGCGGATAATATTTTCAGATTTTGGCTACAGAAAATTATGGCAGATGTGCATCCTTTGATTACTATTTTCGGAGTGATTATCGGTGTTAACCTCTTTGGTTTTATTGGAATTATATTTGGTCCTATTTTTCTGTCTTTGGTACTTTGGATGTTTCGTATTTATAAACTGGAATTTTCAAACAGAGAAACGAAAGTGGAAAATGTCAATCATTAAGCGTTAAGAAACTGAAATTCAATTGGAATCGAGGAATGAAATTTTGGATTTCGGGTGGTTGAATTAAATAGTTTTGTATATTTGATTTTCAAAATATTGAATAATATCCTTTTATTATTCTTATTTGGGGGTCATTTTAGGTCAATTGCTTTTCTGCCACCGAATTGTAATTAGCATTTTGCAATTAGAATTCATTTGAAGATCATTCTCTCCTTTAATTGAACCCCCTCTTTTTTTATCGAAATTTAATCCTATAAAATCAACCTCCCACTCGTTTTACTTTAAATCCTTTCTCTTTTAGAAAAGCCATGATTTTATCGCGAAAATCTCCTTGAATAATGATTTTTTCGTCTTTGTACGTTCCACCTACACTGAGAAATTTCTTAATCTCTTGCGCCAATTGCTTAAAATCCTCATCCGCACCGGTATATCCTTCCAAAATAGTTTGGGGTTTTCCTTTTTTCTTTTCGAATTTGCATAAAATGGGATTGTCCTGCATCCAAAATTCAGAATCTTCTACGATTTCTTTCTCTTCGGAAGGGGTATGATCTGGGAATAATTTTTTTAATTGATCGTGTAAATCCATACTTCAAAAATAATAAAATTAATTCGTTTTTAGAAAAGGTTTAAAAATCTGTTCCAATTTCTTTTCTTCGTGCGACCAATTGAATACTTCAGACGCTTTTTGTAAATTTTCAGTGTAAGGCGATTTTCCTTCTGCTAGTAATTCATTCATTTTCTCAGCAATATGTTTTGGATCGTGATTTTCTATCGTTTTTCCAATTCCATATTTTTGAATTGTGTTTTTAATTTCAGGCAAAAACGTTCCTAAAACTGGGATTCCCGCATGGGTATAATCAAATAATTTATTGGGTAACGCATACCGATAGCTGATTCCGAAGTCTTCTTCCAAACTCAATCCCAAATCTGCTTTCTTGGTGATTAATTTTAATTGGGACGGAGTTACATTTCCAATAAACTTTACTTTGTCTTTTAAATTTAAGTTCGAAGTTAATTTTTCAAACTCTTCTTTTTTAGGCCCTTTTCCTACAATCCACAGTTGTGTGTTTTCAATATATTGCATGGCTTCAATCATTTTATCAATTCCTCGACTGAAGTTTAATACACCTTGATAAATCAAAATCTTGTGTTGATTTGGGTTTTCAGGTAAATTAATTTCTAATATCAATTCTTGATTGGAAGCCACATTGGGGACATTTCGAATGATTTCTGGTCTAATTTTATATTCTTTCTCAAACCAATCTGCATAACCATCACTTACGGTATAAAAGTATTTTAATTTAGGAACGATGTAGGATTCCAAGGTTTTCCATAACTTTTTCTTGAATTTTCGATCGCTCAAAGAAGGAAGTTCAGAGAAAATCTCATGACTATCAAAAACCAATTTCACTCCTTTTATTTTACTGACTAAATAATTCGGTAACAAAGCGTCCACATCATTGGCCAAAAGAATGTCTTCTTTTTTCGTAATCTTCACTAATTTCCAAAATAATTTCCAATTGAACTCCAAATACAAATTCATTCCGTGTTGATTTTTTATTTTCAAAACATCCACCGGATACGGGAAATTCAAGGAAGGTTCACCTCGTAAAGTCGTTGCAATCACTTGAATATCAAAACCAAATTTCTGCAGAGATTGACAAACTTTCTGAACGCGTTGATCGCCTTCGTAATTATTGATGACAGACGTTATAATTTTCGGATTAAGCATTGTCGGATTTTTTATCTGCAAAAAGTAAATAATAGACTTGGATGAGGGCAACTATCGCATTCGGAATGACAACCGGCCAGGCTTCAAAGTAAACGCCATAAATCACAAAACACAAACATCCAATCATATTTATGAGTCGGACTACACGTAGTTGATTGACTATAAAAGATAAAACCACGAAAATGGAGGCTGAATAACCAATCCATTCAAAAACCATTGAATTCATACCAGCGATTTGAAAGTAGAATCAAAAGTAACAAAAACTAGAAGATTTCAGGTTTCAATACGAGTTTAAAAATCCTCTTTCACTTCAAACTTCAGAATTTCTCTTGTTTTTGGATGAATGAATTCCAAATAAGACGCATGAAGATACAAACGATCCAAAACTTTACCGTACAAATCATCGCCCAGAATGGGAGCATTCAAACCTTCTGGATGCGCGGAATGCACACGAAGTTGATGCGTTCTTCCCGTTACAGGCCAAAAATGTACACGTGTAGAAATATCATTGGATTCAATTTTCTTCCATTTTGTAACTGATTTTTTGCCTTTTTCAAAATCCACCAACTGCCGAGGACGATCCAAAAGATTGGGTCGAAGCGGAAGATGAATTTCACCTTCATCTTGATTAATTTTCTTTGATAATAGAGCCGTATATCTCTTTTTTACGGATCTCTTTAGAAATTGACGTTGAATAAATTTATGGGCTTCTTTGGTTTTCGCAACAACCAAAAGTCCGGAAGTGGACATGTCCAAACGATGGACAATCAAAGGTTCAATCGTTTTTAACTCATCTTGCAATCGGGTGTACACCGAATCTTGAACTTCAATTCCGGGAACGGATAGCAATTCTGCGGGTTTATTGACCACAATTATTTCATCGTCTTGATAGACAATTCGAAGTTGTTTATCTTCGGCTAAATTTTTTAACAAAGGATTATCGTCTATTTCCATTCCTGCGAGCATATGTTTCAGAATAGGACGACATTTTCCACTGCAAGCGGGATAAAACTGTTTGTGTTGTCTAATTTCGGATTTCGGAGAAGTTCCCCACCAAAATTCTGCAAAAGAAATCGGTTTTAAGTTATGTGTAAATGCAAATTGCAAAAGTTTAGGCGCAGCGCATTCACCTGCTGCAGCAGGTGGTTTCTCAAAGATGGTTTCGCTAAAGATTTCGCCTAAATCCTTGGAAACTCCTTGCTTATTTAAAAACGAATACTGTTTGAATAATTTATTCTGTAAAGCGGATGATTTCTCTCTTCGTTCACTTTTTAATTCTTCAATTTCATTTTCAAATTCATCTATTTCCAAACGAAGTTTAGCCAATCTTTCTTTCCAATTGGAAATCAAAAGCTTCAACTCGTGTTGATCTCTGTAGCTTTGTTTGATTAAATCTTCTTCAAGTTCAGAATAATCCAAATCGGATAAAATCGGCTTCTGTTCTTCGCGAAGACGTTTCCGTTCTGCTTTGTTCGCTTTTGCTACTTTTTTATAAGCAGCTATTTCCGTTTCGGATTGCAAGGACAGTTGATTGAATTTCTCTTTTAAATATTGAAAACTCTCGTCGTTTTCTAGTTTAGTTACCCGATCATTAATCTCACTCACAACGGCTTCTCCTTTTTTGAAAAATCCATTTTCGGTCAACATATCAAAAACAGGTGGAACGAATTTCGGATGGATGTTGCTGTCTGCTAATTTTCCTGAGAAAGCAGATATATACCCTAAATTTTTATGGTCATCTTCGACCACCATCACGCCAAACATCTTCCCGATCACCAATCCTTGGTGAGATTCATCCAATCCAAAGTTGTGATTGGAGTCAAATTCTTCTTCCAAATATTTCTGAAGATCCGACACTGCAATTTGGGTTAATTCATCCGGTTCATAGAAAAATGGGAAGGTGAATTTCGGAGGCGTTTTCATTCCTCGAAGTTCTTCTTTGCTAAAATACCTGATTTTCTGAACTACTAATTCTTTCGTCTTCATCGGCTGCAAAAATATCAAAAATTGAATCAAGCTTCATCATTATTCTGAAAATGAGCGAGAAATAAGTATATGATAGATGTCAAACCTTGGATTTTTATAATTGTTATAAATTGATTTTAAAGAAAAAATATGTACTTTTGGCAATCATTAAATTTTATGGAAGAAATTACTATTCACGGAAAGGTATTTATACCTTATATTACTTTCGAAGAAATTGAGCATGCCATCAAGCGAATTGCCAATACGATTTATGAAGAGCATAAGGATGATGTCCCTGTTTTCATAGGCGTATTGAATGGTGTGGTTATGTTTATGAGTGATTTCTTGAAACAATATCCAGGCGAATGTGAAATTTCTTTTCTGAAGATGACGTCGTATGAAGGTATACAATCTACTGGAAAAGTAAACCTTCAGATGGATATACCGATGGATTTGACCGATCGACATGTTGTGATTTTGGAAGACATTGTTGATACAGGCAATACGTTGGAAGCACTTCATAAAGTTTTGGAAACCAAGAAGACGAAAAGTATAAAAATAGCAACCTTATTATACAAACCCGATGCGTATAAAAAGGATTTAAAAATAGATTTAATAGCACTTACAATACCTGATAAATTTGTAGTTGGTTATGGTTTAGACTATGATGGACTAGGCAGAAATTTACCGGATATTTATCAAATCAAAATGTAAGAATGATCAATATAGTATTATTTGGCCCTCCAGGTAGCGGCAAAGGAACCCAAGCAAAGTTTTTGGAAAAAAGATTTAATTTGAAACAATTATCCACGGGTGATATGTTTCGGTACAACCTCAAAAACGAAACGGAATTAGGTAAATTGGCGCAGTCGTATATGGACAAAGGCCATCTGGTACCCGATGAAGTTACTACCAATATGCTTCGTGCAGAATTAAAAAACCACAAAGGGTATGCAGGATTTATTTTTGATGGGTATCCAAGAACCACTGCACAAGCGGCTTCTTTGGATATGATTTTGGAAGAAGACTTGAATGACGAAGTTACCATTACATTATCCTTGATAGTTGACGATGAAATTTTGGTCGATCGATTGTTAGGTCGTGGATTGGACAGCGGTCGTGCCGATGATGCAAGTGAAGATATCATTCGGGAAAGAATTGTAGAATACTACACGAAAACCAACGAAGTTGCTGAATATTACAAAGCACAAAATAAATACGTTGAGATTGATGGAGTAGGAGATGTCGCTGATATTACTGAAAAATTAACCTGCGAAGTGAAAGCGTTTGTTTAGAAAATCAGAGAATTATAAAATAAAATAGGAAGGCGGATTAAATTTACTCTGCCTTTTTTATTTCTGTTAAGACGGTCTTTTTATCACAGATTTCAAAAACAATATCGTAGTATTTATCCTCTCTGTACGAAGCGCGATAGGTTCTGCATGGTTTTGTCCGTACTTCATCGGTTCCTAAATTGGTTACTTTACTTTTACTCAATATCCTTTTGTACAAAAACAAACTATCAATTCCTTCCGCCTCCATCATTGCGGTTGCTTGATCGGAATAGGTCATGGGATAAATCTTAGCTTCTTCCAAGGCTCTTGAGTTGGGAAAATAGGAACATTGCATGGAACGCGGACCAAAGAAAAATACGACCAATACAACTCCTAAGGAAAAACCAATTAAATAAAAGCGAAGCCTTTTTGCGAAATTCATTCTAAATTTTTTAATTAAATAGTGTAAACACTTTAATTTTCGGCAATTATACGATTAATAAATTAATATCATGGTAAGACAAATCAAACCAATCACTGATTTTCTTTTTGGTCATTAACCCATGATAAAGGTAAATGCCTGAACGTAAGCCACGGTCATTTTTAACCACTTGCTCAAAACCGCCTTCTTTACTAATCTGCAATAAATACTGTAAAAAATAATTACTCAAGGCCTTGGTTGTAGTTCGAGCGACGCGTGAGGTTACATTGGTCACTCCATAATGGATGACGTCGTGTTTGATGACATACGGTTTTTTGTGAGTCGTAATTTCAGACGTTTCAAAACAACCTCCGTTATCAATACTTAGATCGATGATCACCGCACCGGATTTCATGTTTTTTACCATTTTTTCCGAAACGATACACGGAGTTCTCGCTTCACCTCTCAATGCGCCAATCACTACATCACAACGTTTGAGTGATTTGCCTAACTCTTTGGGATCGAGCATCGAAGTAGAGATTCGAACACCTAAATCGGTTTGAAGTCTTCGTAGTCGAGTCAATGAATCATCAAAAACACGTACACTTGCTCCCAAACCTAAAGCGGCTTTGGTCGCAAATTCACCGACTGTTCCTGCACCTAGAATCACGACTTCTGCAGGACGAACTCCCGCTACACCGCCCATCAAAACGCCGCTTCCGCCGTTGGTGTTAGCCATTAGTTCACCTGCCAAAAGTATGGAAGTGGTTCCTGCGATTTCACTGAGTAAACGGACAACCGGAAGGTGACCGTGGGCATCTCTTAAATATTCAAAACCAATGGCTGTAACTTTTTTTGCTGCTAACTTTTCAAAATAACTACGGGTTTGCATATTGATTTGAACCGTAGAAATTAAAAAAGCATTGGGTGTCAAAAGATCAATTTCCTCCAAAGTCAATGGGCTGACTTTCAGAACAATCGGTTTTGAAAATACCGATTTAGAGTCATAGCTTATTTTGGCACCTGCCTCTGAATATTCCTGATCGGAGTAATTTGCACCTTCGCCCGCACCACTTTCAACGGTTATATCATGGCCGTTTGCGACCATTACTTGAACCGCATCGGGTGAAAGTCCAATTCGTCTTTCTTGATGATGTATTTCCTTAGGAATGCCTATGCTTAGACTTCCTTCTCTCAACTTTACTTCCAGCCGCTCTTCTTTAGGTATCAATTCCTGACGTGAAAAGGGCGTATAAATTCCGCTGTTTCCCATTTTATAAAATTACGTAAAAATAACAGTTCTTTTATTTTCTTCAGCAATAATTTTAACAGTGTGAAAATCATCGGGTAAAAGATCGGATATTTTGTCGGGCCATTCTATGAAACAAAAGTTCCCCGAATCCAAATATTCATCGATTCCAAAGTCTAGTGCCTCTTCTTCAGTCTTGATTCGATACAAATCAAAATGAAAAACCTTTCCTTTTGGAAGCTCATATTCGTTGACAATAGAGAAAGTGGGGCTGCTCACTTCGTCGGAACTGCCCATTTCTTTCACTAGTACTTTTATAAAACTCGTTTTTCCTGCGCCTAATTCTCCTTCAAATAAAACAACTTTGTGTTTTAAATTCGTCAAGATCTCTTTGGCAATCGGAATTAAATCTTCCAATTTATTTGCCGTGAAATTCATGGTGTTATTTTGGCGTCAAAGTTACAAAAGGAATAATTATTTCTTCCATTGAAATTCCACCATGTTGATAGGTATCTTTGTAATAATTCACGTAATGGTTGTAATTTTTTGGATACGCCAAGAAAACGTCTTCTTTGGCGAAAATGTATTTTGAACTCACATTCACACGCGGTAAATGATAGTCTTCTGCTTTTTCAATTACAAATACATCACTTTCATTGTACTGCAATTTACGACCCATTTTATACCGCAAATTGGTACTAGTCTCTTTGTCTCCAATTACTTGCGATGGTTTTCGTACGAAGATAGTCCCGTGGTCTGTTGTCAAAAGAACTTTCATTTTCTCTGCTTGTGCTTTCTTTATAATTTGAAGCAAATACGAATTTTCAAACCAGGTTTTTGTAATGGAACGATAGGTTTTATCATCCCGAATCATCTGACTTACAATGCGGTTGTCGGTTTTTGCGTGCGATAAAATATCAATGAAGTTGTAAACGATTACAGTTAAATTCTTATTTTTATACTGGTGAAAATCATCCAGAATTTTCTTTTCGAAATCCGAATTTAAAATTTTGAAATATTGAGTACTTAGGTCTGACAATCCCAGTCGTTTCAATTGATCGGCTAAGAATTCCTTCTCAAACTGATTTTTTGTTCCTTCGTCATTGTCATTTTTCCACTCATTGGGAAATCTTTTTTCAATTTCTGCAGGTAAAAGTCCAGAAAAGAAAGCGTTTCGTGCATATTGAGTCGCCGATGGTAAAATACTGTAATACATCTGCTCTTTTTCGACATTGTAAAATTCAGAAAAAAGAGGTTCAATGGTTTTCCATTGGTCATAGCGAAGGTTGTCCACCATAATTAGTAAGGTATTGGAATCTTTGCTCAAATGCGGTTTTACCAATTCTTTAAAAACCGTATGTGAAAGAATGGGTTTATCCTCCGTATTCATCCAGTCATAATAGTTTTTACTGATGAATTTAAAGAAAGCGGCGTTGGCTTCTTGTTTTTGGTTTTCGAGGATATTCGACATCTCACTGTCTTGAATATGTTCCAATTCCAATTCCCAAAACACCAATTTTTTATAGATATCGCGCCAATCTTCAAAATCACGTGCATTCATCATGTCCATTGCAATCGTCCGAAATTCCTGTTGGTAATTTCCAACGGCTTTTTCACTCACGAATTTATTTCGGTCGAGAATTTTCTTTAAACTCAATAAAATTTGATTGGGATTTACGGGTTTAATCAAGTAATCGGCAATATGTGAACCGATGGCTTGTTCCATAATATGTTCTTCCTCATTTTTTGTAATCATGATTATGGGAAGTTGCGGTTTTATTTCTTTTATCTTCTGTAAGGCTTCCAATCCGCCCATTCCGGGCATATTTTCATCAATCAATACGGCAGAAAAATTTTCATTGGGGATTATTTCCAATGCATCTGTGGCATTGTTCAGCATTCGAGTTTCATATCCTTTTTTCTCTAAAAACAGGACATGCGGTCGTAAAAGTTCAATTTCATCATCTATCCATAAAATTTTTATAGCCATACGTTTGTTTTGTTTAAATTTGTAGATTAATTAATTAGCTAAATTCTCAGCATTTTGGAGTATGTAAACAAACTCAAAGTATTTAACGATCCGGTACACGGATTTATTAGCATACCCCATGAATTAATTTTCGATATTATCCAACATCCCTACTTTCAAAGACTGCGAAGAATATGCCAAACTGGTCTTACGGAACTAGTTTATCCAGGTGCGCGGCATTCTCGTTTTCATCATGCGTTGGGAGCGATGCATTTGACCCACAAAGCGATTGAGAATTTACGAATGAAGGGAATAGAAATTTCGGAAGAGGAACAAAAAGGTGTTTTATGCGCCATTTTACTTCACGATATTGGACATGGACCTTTTTCTCATGCCTTGGAATATGCGATTATGGAAGATTGGGTGCATGAAAAAATTTCATTGCATTTGATGGAATTATTGAATCAAGAGTTTTCTGGTGAATTGGATTTAGCGATTCAAATTTTCAAAGGAGAATACCATCGAAAGTTCTTTTCCCAATTGGTTTCCAGTCAATTGGATATGGATCGAATGGATTATTTAAAACGCGATAGTTTTTTTACGGGTGTAGTGGAAGGAAATATCAATCCCGATCGAATAATTTCTACTTTGAATGTGAAGGATGATTATTTGGTGGTGGATTCCAAAGGAATTTATTCCGTAGAAAAATATTTGACGGCTCGTATGTTTATGTATTGGCAGGTTTATCAGCATAAAACCTCCTTCACGGCAGAAGTGATGGTAACGCAGGCGTTGAAAAGAGCGAAAGAATTGGTTCGAAGTGGACAAGAATTATTTGCCACTGATTCCTTGAAATTCTTTTTGGAGGACCACAAAGAAATGGAATTGAATGAACGTTTGGGACGGTTTACCAAATTGGATGACAGCGATATTTGGGCTTCATTGAAAGAATGGCAATATCATAAAGACGTAACTTTATCGTTCTTATCGAAGGCAATTGTCAATAGAAAGCTTCCGATCTCAAAAATTTTCAATAAACCGCTGAGTAATGTTGAAATACGAAAATTAACCCAAGAAGCAGAAGAATTATTGGGTGTGGAGGATGGAAGTTATTTTGTTCATCAATCAAAAATTCAGGTAATTCCCTATGACAAAGAGAATTACCCAATATATATAATGGATAAGCAACGGAATTTGGAAGAGATTTCCGAGTCGAAGTTGCAAATTTTATCGCATCATTTATTAAATCCGATAGAAAAATTCCATGTATGTTACTTAGATGTTAAGAAATTTTAAGAAATCAAAGCATTGGTTTGACCAAAATTTATATTTTTGCATAGTATGGAATTTAGTGCAATAGAAATTGCTTCAATCTTAGAAGGTGAAGTAAAAGGAAATCCTGAAGTAAAGGTATCCACACTTTCGAAAATCGAAGAAGGTAAGGAAGGTTCAATTTCATTTTTATCAAATTTGAAGTACGAGTCTTATTTATACAGTACCCAAGCGTCAATTGTAATTGTTTCAAAAGGATTTGTTCCTGAGAAAGAAGTTATACCCACACTTATATGTGTAGACGATGCGTACAAGGCATTTACTAAATTATTGAATTATGCCAATCATTTAAAAAACAAAAAAGTTGGAATAGAAGCCAATGCCCAAATTCACGAAAACACAAAATTAGGTGAGAACGTGTATATAGGTAGTTTTGTTTTTATAGATGACAAGGTTGAAATCGGTAATGAAGTAATGATTCACTCCAATGTGGACGTGGGACAAAATGTGTCTATTGGTGAAGGAAGTGTGATTCATTCAGGCGTTCGACTGTATGCCGATACCAAAATCGGTAAAAATTGCATCATCCATTCCAATACGGTAATCGGAGCAGATGGTTTTGGATTTACACCTACCGAGGATGGAACTTTACAGAAAGTTCCTCAAATTGGTAACGTGGTTATTGGAGACAATGTTGAAATTGGTTCTTCGTGTACCATTGACCGTGCGACTTTGGGTTCAACCATCATTCGTTCGGGTGTGAAGTTGGATAATCAAATTCAAATTGCCCACAATGTGGAAATCAATGAAAATACGGTAATTGCATCCCAAACCGGAATTGCAGGATCGACAAAAATCGGTCGAAACTGTATGATTGGCGGGCAAGTTGGAATTGTAGGTCATTTAAAAATCGGTGATTTTGTACAAATTCAAGCCCAAAGTGGTGTCAATGGAAATGTAGCGGATTACGGCAAAGTTTACGGTTCACCATCTATGGATGCGTCCGATTTCCGAAAATCTTACGTATATTTCCGCAATTTCCCGAGTATTATTAAAAGATTGGAAGAGTTAGAAAAAGAAATTAAGCAACAAACAATAAAAGATTGATGTCAGATAAACAAAAAACATTAGCAAACGAATGTGCTTTGAGTGGGGTAGGACTTCATACAGGGCGTGAAGCGAATGTAGTGTTGAAACCAGCTCCTGTCAATACCGGTTTTGTTTTCATTCGTACCGATTTGGAAGGCAGTCCGCATGTGGAAGCCGATGCAAATTATGTGACCAGTACACAGCGAGGAACCACCATTGAAAAGAAAGGAGTCGAAATTCATACAACGGAGCATTTACTTGCTGCATTAACCGGAATGGATTTGGACAATGTCTTTATAGAAATAGACAATTCTGAAGTTCCTATTCTAGATGGATCCGCTAAATTCTTTGTTGAAGCCATTGAAAAAGCAGGGGTTGAAGAACAGGAAGAAGACAGAGAGTATTTTGTAATTAAGGATATTGTAACCTACACGGATCCCGAAACGGGATCTGAAATTACTGCGATTCCTTCAGACGATTACCAAATAACCACCATGGTTGATTTTGGAACCAAAGTCTTAGGAACTCAAAACGCATCGATTAAGAATATCTCAGAATTCAAAAGTGAAATTGCAAATGCACGAACTTTTAGTTTCTTGCATGAAATAGAATATTTATTGGAACAAGGTTTAATTAAAGGAGGTGATTTGGGAAATGCCATCGTTTATGTCGACAAAGAAATTACACCTGAAACCAAAGAAAAATTAATCAAAGCTTTCAAGAAGGACGATGTAAATATCCGTCCGAATGGAGTTTTGGATAACATTACACTTCATTATCCCAATGAAGCGGCACGCCATAAATTGCTCGATGTAGTAGGGGATTTGGCCCTTATCGGCACCAAATTAAAAGCGAAAATCATCGCGAATAAACCGGGCCATCAAATCAATACAAATTTCGCTAAAAAACTAAGTAAACAAATCGCTATCGCAAAACGGAAAAATGTTCCGGAATTCGATTTGACCAAAGAACCGATTTATGATATCAATGATATTATGAATATTTTACCGCACCGTCCTCCTTTTTTATTGATTGATAAAGTGATTGAGCGAACGGAAGATTCCTTGGTCGGTGTGAAAAATGTTACCATGAATGAACCTTTCTTTGTGGGACACTTTCCACAAGAACCGGTTATGCCTGGGGTATTGCAAGTAGAAGCAATGGCGCAGTTAGGTGGAATAATGATTTTAGGTGAGATAGAAAATCCAAGAGATTATTCGACGTATTTCATGAAAATAGAAAACGTGAAATTCAAACGAAAAGTAATTCCGGGTGACACCTTAATATTAAAAGTAGAACTTTTGCAACCGATTCGAAGAGGAATTGTACAAATGCAAGGGTATGGATATGTTAACGACACCATTGCTGTTGAAGCAGAAATGATGGCTTTGATAACTAAAGTAAAAGATTAATTTGAAAACAATGAAACAATCGCTGGCCTTCATTCATCCCAACGCAAAAGTCGCCGACACTGTTACGATTGAACCTTTTTCTACCATTTATGACAATGTAGAAATTGGCGAAGGTACATGGATTGGTCCTAATGTTACCATTATGGAAGGGGCACGCATCGGAAAGAATTGCAAGATTTTTCCCGGAACTGTCATTTCAGCGGAACCACAGGATTTAAAATACCAAGGGGAAAAAACCTTAACGTATATTGGAGATAACACCGTAATTCGAGAATGTGTAACCGTTAATAAAGGCACCAATGCATTGGGTTTTACCAAAATCGGAAAAAACTGTTTGATTATGGCTACCGCGCATATTGCTCATGATTGCATAGTGGGTGATCACGTCATATTGGTAAACGGAGTAGGTCTCGCGGGACACATTGAAATAGGTGACCACGCCTTTTTAGGCGGAATGAGTGCCGTTCATCAATTCACGAAAATTGGTGAACATTCCTTTATTGCAGGAGGTTCTCACGTTCGAAAAGACGTTCCACCATTTGTAAAAGCAGCGCGAACGCCTCTTTCTTATGCAGGAATTAATTCGATAGGTTTAAGACGAAGAGGATTTTCAGACGCAGAAATCATGGAATTGCAAAGTATTTACCGAATATTATTTCAAAAAAGTAAAAATATTACTCAAGCTTTATCCATTATTGAAGCTGAATTTCAAGCAACACCCGAACGCGATTTAATTATTCAATTCATTCAAGCCAGTGGAAGAGGGATCATGAAGGGATACAGTACCAGAGGAGAAGTTTAATAAAATTAGATAAAAAAGAATGGCAACAACTGCAGATATTAGAAAAGGGTTGTGTATTGTTTATAATAATGACACCTACAAAATAATTGATTTTCAACACGTAAAACCTGGAAAAGGACCGGCATTCGTTCGTACCAAATTAAAAAGTATTTCAACAGGAAGAGTCCTAGAAAACACGTTTTCAGCAGGACACCGTATTGAAGAAGTACGCGTTGAAACGCGTAAATATCAATATTTATACGAAGATGACAATGGATTTCACTTTATGAATAATGATGATTTCACCCAAGTATATTTGAACAAAGCAATGATTGACAATGCGCAGTTTTTAAAAGCGGGAGATGAAGTAACCATTATGTTCAGAGCCGATGATGAAACCCCTTTGTCCGCCGATTTGCCTCAGTTCGTCATAATGGAAGTTACCTATACCGAACCGGGAATAAAAGGAGATACAGCGACCAATGCAACCAAACCAGCGACTACAGAAACGGGAGCTGAAATCCGTGTTCCTCTTTTCATCAATGAAGGTGATAAAGTGAAAATCAACACCGAAGATGGTTCCTATATGGAGCGTGTTAAATAATATGCTCTCTAAAAAATAAAATCACAGAAAAACCTCATCATTCATCGAATCGTGAGGTTTTTTCTTTGAAAATCTACTCAACGAAAACGGCATACATCAAAGGGAGATTCAATCGGAATAATTCTTAAATTTGTAGCTACAATTAAATTTAAAACATGAGAAATTCAATTATATCTGGAGTCGGTCATTTCGTTCCCGAACAAGTTGTGACGAACGATGATTTATCCAAAGTTATCGATACCAATGACGAGTGGATTCAAGAAAGAACAGGAATTAAAGAACGTCGTCATCTGGGGAAACATTCCGGAGTAACTACTTCGGATTTGGGAACAAAGGCGGCTGAAAACGCTCTTAAAGATGCGGGATTAACATCAAAAGATATTGACTTCATTATATTTGCCACTTTAAGTCCGGATTATTTTTTTCCAGGATGTGGTGTTCAACTTCAGAAAAATTTAGGATGTGATACCATCGGTGCATTGGACATTCGGAATCAATGTTCTGGATTTATTTATGCACTGTCTACTGCCAATGCGTATATAAAATCAGGAATGTATAACCATATTTTGGTGGTAGGTGCTGAAAATCACTCGTTTGGTTTGGACATGAGTACACGCGGGCGAGGTGTTTCCGTAATTTTTGGAGATGGAGCAGGAGCAGTCGTTGTTTCAGCTACGGAGGAAAAAAATCGGGGAATTATTACAACCAACATGCACAGTGAAGGAGAGCATGCCGAAGAATTAGCGGTTCTTTTTCCAGGAAGTAAATTCGGTTGGTCCGATGAATTATTAAAAGAAGGAAATGAAATAACGGAAGAACATATTTATCCGCACATGAATGGAAACTTTGTTTTCAAACATGCCGTAACTCGTTTTCCAGAATCGATCAAAGAAGCGTTTGAGAAATCCGGAGAGAAAATAGAAGATTTGAAATTATTCATACCACATCAAGCGAATTTGAGAATCAGTCAATTCGTCCAAAGACAATTGGGATTGAGTGATGACAAAGTATTCAATAACATTCAGAAGTATGGAAACACGACGGCAGCATCCATTCCGATTGCATTGAGTGAAGCCTATCAACAAGGAAGAATTCAAAAAGGTGATTTGATTTGTATGACCGCTTTTGGAAGCGGATTCACGTGGGGAAGTGTCCTAATTAGATGGTAAAAGAAAAGAAAGAAAAAAGGCTGTGATTCTCAAAAATTCGATTAAATTTGCAGTCCTTAAACAGAGGGGTGCTCGAGTGGTTGAAGAGGCTACCCTGGAAAGGTAGTATACGGGTGACTGTATCGTGGGTTCGAATCCCATCCCCTCTGCTGATTTGAATCTTGGTTGATTCTATTCATGACTTAAACCTACTGATATTCAGTAGGTTTTTTTATTGTTTTCAATTCAATGCGGAGAAAAAGCGCATTAATCACCGCGAAATGTGCGGAGAATAATTTCTGTATTGATCAAACCCAACCGTTTTTTTTAATCGTCCTTATTTTAAAAAATCAATAGCTTTAGAATTAGAAAAATATAACAGCACGGATTGCCCCCGAGGCAAAGCCGAACTGAACGAAGTTACATATCAATCTGCTTTATTTTGTTTGTGAAGATCTGACTATACTTTTCCTTAAGTTCGTCACTCAAGAAACTGATATCAATCCAATCCTGTACTTTTTCAATTTGCTTTGAAAAGTCTTTGTAAATATTATCACGAACAACTTTTGCAAGTCCGAGGCTTTCGGCCAATCGGTCAAAGTTGGAGCGATTTAGTTTTCGTTTTCGCCCGCCTAAAGTTAAAGCCATATCTTCTTTGTCGTTTGGATAAATTAAATTCACATTCAGTAAATCGTAAGCTGGAGAAAGTAAAATGCCTTTGTCAGTATATATTAAAGAAAAGTTTTTTAGATGCATATCGTTATTTCCTGTTAAAAAAGAAAACAGCACCAATCTAAAATATTTGATGGCATCCAAACCTGAGTTGGTGGCATTTTGTTTGATGATTTTGCCCACACGCTCGTAGGAGCTTCTGTATTTTTGTTCTGTGAGTAATTCTGATAATTGGCATAAATCTTCAACATGAATTTTTTTTCCTTTTGCTCGGTCAAAACGCTTAGTAATATACGCCAGCTCACCAGTAGAAGTCTTTATCAAAGTATGGTGCGCTGTTTCAATTTTAAACAAAGTTGCTAAATGCATGGTTAAATCTTCTACTTCTGGCATAAAAGCAAAATCAGCAGATTGCGGTTTTAAGATATAATCACCCCATAAACCCACTAACGTCAATCGTTTATTTCCTTTTTCACCACTTAAGCTTAATGATATTTTGGGTTGAACGCCTGTCAAAGCCAATCTTTCATTTACCGTAATTTGAGCCAATTGATTCAATTTCTCTTGGTCTAATTCCAATAGGGGAATTTGTAACGTTCCAAAGAATTTTTTGCAACAAGTTGGATGATATTCTCCTGTTGTAACAGGCTGATAGCAGAATAAACAATTACTCATAATTTTCTGGGATTGGATGTACAGAAACAGCACCGATGGTATCTCTGCACAGGTTCACTAATAATTCAAAACGATCACGAGGATTGAGTTTCCAGTATTTTTCACCAATATCCAACAACCAGCCTTCAGGGATTAGGCCATCGAAAAATGGAAACAATACTTTACTGTGGTAAGGACGTTCAGAAAGAGGTAATGTTAAGCTAATTGCTTTGGGATTTGGACTGTTTAAATATTTTTTTTCATAAGTAAATAAATAGCCGTTATCGCCTTCCACCAAAATTCCTGCTAATTGATCTTGAAAGTATATTCTTGCTTTTCGTGCCATTAGTCTCGGTTTTGATCAATTACGCCTACTTCTTTACCAAACAATGCCAACACATCATTCACTTTGTCTAAACGAAGTGTTTTCTTTCCTTGTTCTAAATCACGAACAAATCGGAGTCCAACACCCGCATTTAAAGCTAAATCTTCTTGTGTCAGTTTTAATTCTTTTCGCTTTTGTTTTACAAATAATCGTATTGAATCCATATCTATACCTTTTCTGGTATAAATATAGTAAAAAAAACAAAAACATACCACTTCGGGTATAAAGTAAATGATAGCGTTTTGATTATACCCGTAATGGTATAAATGGATTAATGAATGTAGTTTGAAATAAAAAACAAGATGAATTAGAGCAGAGATTTACTGCTCTTTGTATTTTTGAATGCTTTAAATCGTTTAAATTGGAGAAAATCAATATCTTTAGGCTTAGAAAAAATCTGTGAGAAATTCTTTTTACATATCAGGTAATTACACCAAGCATTATTATGCAGGAACACAAAGAGTTTCTTCCAAGATAGGAACCACCGAAAATGTAGGTGATTACTTATACGATTGGTTTACCCAAGGAACAGGCGGACCTGTAGATGTTATCGGAAGTTCTTTCGGTGTATTAGAGAATGCGGAGCAAGGTGTTGTCCAAGTGTACGATGAATTCGGGATAGATCCACCAACGTATGAAAGTACACCCGTTTTCATTCCAATACAGAACTTTACCCACGGTGGAAATGAAGTTGAACAGTATTTCTTCCATCCCGACCATTTAGGTTCTACCTCATACATCACTAACTTATTAGGAGAAGTAAGCCAGCACATGGAATACTTCGCCTTTGGAGCGATCGAAAGAAAAAGCCTTGCGGTTTTTCTTGAAGGTTGTGAGCGAAGCTCGTTTGTAGAGGAACATAGAAGTAGTAATAACTCTCCATACAAATTCAACGGAAAAGAACTCGACGAAGAAACCGGTTGGTACTATTATGGTGCAAGGTATTATGACCCGAGGATAAGTGTATGGTTGAGTGTGGATCCATTGGCCAATGTAGATTATTTAATGAATGACGAGGCCTATATAAACGGTCAACATAATGGTGGTGTATATAATTCACTCAACCATAATTCTTATAGTTATACTTATCAAAATCCTGTTTTATATGTTGACCCTAATGGGAAGCAAACATTTTTTATGCATGGTACATTTGTAAATAACTTTAGTATGTCAAAGACCGATAAATTAGCTTTACAGAATTTATTTGGGAATACTAATAATTATTCTTTTACAATTGGAAAAAAATTAGAAAACAATCATCAAGATAGATTAGATTTTTCAATAAAATTTGCAAATTATGTTATTAGCAATCATAAAAAAGGAGAAGATATTACTTTGATTGGACATAGTCATGGGGGGAATGTTTCAATATTGAGTCTGAATATTTTACAATTATATTGTAAAGCTATTGATGAAGATGTTAACTTTAATTTGGTAACAATAAACACTCCTGTTAGAGAAAATACTTATAGTATTGATAGTTATGAGAATGTTAGTCATTATAATATCTATAATAATAGTGATTTTGTTCAAATATTAGGTGGAACAGATAGTGATGGAAAAAAAGATATAGTAAAAAGAAAATTTAAAAATGCATTTAATATAAAATATCAAGATAAAGGTGGGGCAGAAGGGTGTTGGATAAGCGGTCATTGTGGTACGTCATCTGAAAACGTAAAAGAATGGTTGTCTGAACTTGAATCAAAAGTGTTTTTAAATAACACTAGTAAAAATCCAAATTATGAAGGAGATGCGGAATAGAAATTACCGTAGATTTATTTTTGTTATTGGTTTTACAATTCTTTTATCTTTATTTTATAATTTGATAACTGGTAAACCAGGTCTGGTATATGGAGATTTAATGAGATCAACATCTAATTTAATCAATGGGTGGAAAGAAGTTAATATTGATAAAGAAAAACGAGAAATTGTAAGTTATGATAACTTACCTAAAGATGTGAAAATTGTTTTTTCAAAATATAAAGAGAACATCAACAAACCTGATGATCAAAGAGTTTATATTGAGATGAATTTAACTAAATATAAAATTCAATATTTAGATGTTGGGTTTTTACAAAGTTCATACATTTTATTTTATAAAGAAGGAGCATCTGAAATAGCTATTCTAAATAATCAATTGAAAATAAAAAAAGAATTTGGTGGGATTTTAGTTTTTTATAAACAAGATCTTTATTTTCCTAAATCTATTTTAGATTCCAAAATATATTATAAAGTTGATTTATCTAAGTATTTGTTGAATTTTAAATAAAAAAATAAGTGCAAGTTTTCTCAAACATATTGTCAAAAAACTTCGCAGGTACACAAAGAGTATCTTCCAAAATAGGCACCACCGAAAATCTCGGAGATTACTTATACGATTGGTTTACCCAAGGAACAGGTGGACCTGTAGATGTTATCGGAAGTTCTTTTGGTGTATTAGAAAATACAGAACAAGGCGTTGTACAAGTGTATGATGAATTCGGGATAGATCCACCGACGTATGATTCTTCACCCGTTTTTATACCGGTTGCTTCTTTCATACACGGCGGAAATGAAGTTGAACAGTACTTCTTCCATCCGGATCATGCTTCGACTATGCTCAGCACAGGTTTGGGAAGTACGTCTTATATAACAAATCTGTTAGGAGAAGTTTCCCAACACATGGAATACTTTGCCTTTGGTGAGACGTTCGTTGAAGAGCACAGAAGCAGTAATAATTCTCCGTATAAGTTTAACGGAAAAGAACTAGATACTGAAACTGGTTTATATTACTATAGTGCGAGGTATTATGATCCGAGGATTTCTTTGTTCATAAGTGTGGATCCGTTAGCGGAGCAAACCATGACACCGTATCAGTACACTTATCAGAATCCGATTCGATTTATTGATCCGACAGGGATGGCGGCGGAGGATAATGATGGTTGGGGGAAAAGGGATAATATTTGGGAGTACAGCTATCATATAACCAAAGATAATTACAAAGATTTAGGTTATTCAGAGTATATGGATGCAGGAAATATTTTTAGTACTACAAATGATATTGCGGATGGTCGTTATAATTATTCTTTAAATGCCAATGGAAATGTTCAGGATAGTCATGGCTCATCTATGAAAAATAAGTTTAAAACAGGAGCAGGAACAACAATATCGAATTTAGACAAAGACACTTCACTAGTAGGTTTTGGTAGAACTGCATATATGAGCGGTAATCATGACCCGAAATATAGCCCGTACAATCCTGATGCTATGTCTGTTAACGTAGGGTCTAGCGGTAATTTGTATGTTGCAAATTATGATATTTCTTTAAGCTTAATTTTTTCTCGAGGTAATATTTCAATAGGTGGTAATGCCGGAGGAGGTTTTGGAATAAATAGTGATATGCCGTTTAAAAACTTTTCACCATTCAACCCAAATGTGTCGTTAGGATTCCATGATATGTATGGAGGTGAAACTAATGTGTTAAAAGGACTAAGTGAATGGTCTGTAAACTCCACCTATTCAGGAGGTCCTATTTTTTTGTCTACTTCGACCTCTGCCATTCCTTATAAACCAAATGCATCATTTTCACCAGGTTCTTATGGGACAAAAAGCACTTATTTAGGAGTTGCTCCACGTTCTAAAAATATTGGGGTAAGCGTTTTTGGTTCTCATTCCTGGATATGGAGTTTAAAAAACAACAAAAAATGAAAAAGAGCTTATTGATAATTTTATCTTATTTTATTTTCAGCTATTCATGTGATACAGGTAATGGTTGTTCAAATGTTTATAATAAACAACAAAATTGTAATGTAGTAGTAACTTATAATATCAATAAAAGTTCGCATTGGGTTAGCGCTAAGCTAAAATTTAAAGGTATTGATCTTACAACTAATGAAGAAATCTTATATAAGTCCAAAACAAGAGATTGGGGAGCTTTATCTGATTATATAAATATCGGTGATACGGTGGTCAAAAACGAAGGAGAAATCATTATGTATGTTTATAAGAAAGATTCTATTGTTAAAATGAATTTAAGCAAGATATGTAAGGAGGATTTTGACTTGAGAAAGGATGTTTATACATTTATTTTGAGAGATACAATTAATTGAATTTAGAAGTGCAAACCTTTTTAGGTAGTGTATCAAAGTTGTTGTTTGTAAAAGAATGCAATTATATTTAATTGATAATCAGCGAGCAGAGTATTTAACGTGACAATTAATAGATGAGTATGAAGTTCATTTTCACTATTTTCAAGTCTTTAAAACGCATAGAATGGAACAATCAAAGAGTTCGTGTATCAGAAGTGTAGGTGGGGAAAAATTTAATATCTTTAGACTTAGAAAAAATCTGTGAGAAATTCTTTTTACATATCAGGTAATTACACCAAGCATTATTATGCAGGCACTCAAAGAGTAAGTAGTAAAATAGGAACTACCGAAAATCTCGGAGATTACTTATACGATTGGTTTACCCAAGGAACAGGCGGACCTGTAGATGTAATAGGTTCATCTTTCGGTGTATTAAAGAATGCGGAACAAGGCGTTGTCCAAGTATATGATGAATTCGGAATAGATCCACCGACGTATGATTCTTCACCCGTGTTTATTCCTGTGGCTTCTTTCATACATGGCGGAAATGAGGTTGAACAGTACTTCTTTCATCCTGATCACTTAGGTTACCTCATACATCACTAACTTATTGGGCGAAGTTTCTCAACACATGGAATACTTTGCTTTCGGTGAAACCTTTGTAGAGGAACACAGAAGCTCAAATAACAGCCCTTACAAGTTTAATGGTAAAGAATTGGATGAAGAAACAGGATGGTATTATTATGGAGCGCGATATTATGACCCAAGGATAAGTGTTTGGTTGAGTGTGGATCCGTTGGCTTCTTATGATCCATTTCAAAATTCGGAACATTATATTGATGGACAACATAACGGCGGAGTGTACAATGCCAAGAACTTAAATGTCTATGGCTACACTTATCAGAGCCCAGTTGTATATTTAGATCCTAATGGAAAACAAGTGCATAATGCAAATAGACCACAATTCCATTATGATTCAGGTTTTGCTAATTTTCCTAAAGAAGAACCAACAAATCAAGATAGAATTAATTTTGGAAAATGGGTAGCAAAAGCAACAGTTGCTCAAGCAATTATGCCTGACGCTGCAAATGCATATTTGCATTATATGGGTAATACGGGTAGTCATAGAACTTTTGCCTTACATAAATATATTAATGAGGATCCAAGTGGACAAGAGTTATTAATATTCATGAAAAGTATTGCCATGGAAAACGCAGAAGGTGTTCTAACGTCTCCTGGAAGAATTACATATTATAGTCAAGGTTTTACTGTTGGAGATATTGGAGATTTTAGCTATCCTCAAACAGAAAATTGGCAAAAAGCAGTAGGTGCATTTAATGTTTATTATAAGGCTGATTTGACAGCTACAAAAAATAATGCAGGTGGTTTAACATATAAATTGAACTTGACTATATATGGTGAAGATATGTATAATTTCAATCCAGGAAACACAGATTTAGCTACGGGTACACCTGATGCAGTTAATGGTAGGTTTGAAGTTATTGGTTGGGCTAAAGGTTATTTGCAATCTGGGGCTGCTAAATTAAAAGAACCTATAGTTTGGGATTCAAATAATTCTAAAAATAAAGATATTGTTCCATAGTTGTCTTATTTAGTGATTTAAAGATGAGAAAAGAATTATTTATATATTTTTTAATGTTATTAACCTTGGTTAGTTGTTCAAATGAAAATAATTATAAGACTAATCAAGAAGGTATAGAGAATATAATAAAATTTCCAGTAAAACCTATGTCAATCAAATATGAATTGCTTGATAAAAAATTGGGACAGGGAAGTCAAGACTGTTCCGAAATCATTTATTTAATAATTGAATCTAAATACTCAAGTTCAAATTTTGATTCATTGAGAAATATTATCGAAAGTGAAAAATCATACAATCACCCAGTACCTATAAAAAGTTGGTTTTATAAAAAGTGGTTTTCTCAATCTATTAAAGATAAAATTGGAAAGCAAGGTGATTTTTATTTAATGAAACCTAAAGTTTATTCAGGTAATTCTCTGTTCCTTAAAGAAAATGTTTTTGGAAGATATTTTGCAATATTAAGTGACAAAAACGAATTACTATTAAAAATAGAAGTTTGTACACGGAAATGATGAAAACGAAATTTACTGGTAATGTATCAAAGTTAGTGATGATGCTTTTTGCTAAGCGTAATAAATTGATAATGAATGTGTCTTAAAATAAAAACAAGATAAATTAGAGCAGGGGTTTCCTGCTCTTTGTATTTTTGAATGCTTTAAATCGATTAAAATGGAGAAAAACAAGAGTTCGTGTATCAGAGTTAGTGATACAGGAGTTTGTCCTCATTGTAAGGGAAAAGAATGGGTTAAAAATGGTTTTACAAAAAACAGAAAACAACAATATCATTGTAAACCATGCAACAAAAGATTTATTGATTATTACACTTACAACGCCTATCAGCCCAATTTAAATTACCAAATAGTGCTTTTAACCAAAGAAGGTTTGGGCATTAGGAGTACAGCAAGGGTTTTGCAGATTTCCGCAACCACCTTGTTAAAACGAATTTTATCCATAGCCAAAGACGTTCCTCGTCCTGCAATCAGCAAAGGAAAAGTTTATGAAGTAGATGAATTACGAACGTATATCGGCAATAAATCACGCTTGGTTTGGGTAGCTTATGCCTTAGAAAGAGAAACCCGGAAAGTAGTGCGTTTTTATGTAGGCGCAAGAACCAATAAAACGCTAAGAATCGTGTTGACAAGTTTACATCAATCACAAACCCATTTATATTTTTAAGTTTTCATAAATTCTTCTACCTTTGTGAAAAATAGAAAAACATGAAATATATAGTAGTACTAATTGCAAGCGCAGCTCTTCTTTCTTCGTGTGCTAAAGATAAATCAACAGCACCCGTATCGGAAAATATCGATGTACAGACTGCCGATGCAGTACAAGTTGAAGATGCGACGGAAACAGCAATTGTTGCTGAAAATGCGGAAGTATCCAGTCAATCTGCTACGGCTACAACGGCACCTCAGAATCCAGTAACAACCAATAAACCGGCTGAAAGACCGGCTTTGAATCCACCACATGGACAGCCTTTTCACCGTTGTGAAATCGCAGTAGGTGCACCTATCGATAGTCAACCTGGACAAAATCCTGCACAACAAGCGAGACCGCAACAAGGTGCAGAGATGTTTAACATCAGCCCACCCAAAAACAATGCACCCGCTCAAGCAACAGGGCCGAAACCCGCTTTAAATCCTGCACACGGTCAACCACACCATAGATGTGATATCGAAGTGGGAGCTCCTCTTATTTAGGAGAAGACATCCTATATCTGGCAAGATTAAGATAAATTTGTTCTTTTCTGGAATCCCACTCTTTCAATTTAAAGAAAGGATTTTTTGATTTGAGAATTTTGAACTAAGAATTATGCTTTTCGTTATTAAGTAGCAGAACTATAACTTAGCATCTTTTGTCTTTTCGAACGAAGTGAGAAATCGCTTTGCTTGAATTCAACAGATTTACTTAATCTAAATTTTTCAAGCCACTACAAACTTTTGTATATTTGTCGTTATTCAAATTCACTACATTCCACCCAAAAAATGCTAGATATACCCACTTCAGGTTTGCCCAAAGCGATGCTTCTTGCCGCTGGATTAGGAACACGCTTGAAACCTTATACTGACAGTCATCCCAAAGCCTTGATGGAAATCAATGGAGTCACTTTGTTAGAACGAAATATTACGTATTTAAAAAAGTATGGATTTACCGAATTTGTAATCAATGTCCATCATTTTGCAGATCAAATTCGAGATTTCTTACAAGCGAACAACGATTTCGACGTACACATTCAAATCTCCGACGAATCCGATGAAGTTTTGGAAACAGGCGGTGGATTGGTCAAAGCAAAAGAACTGTTGGGCGATGAATCTTTTTTATTGATGAATGCAGATGTGCTTACTGATTTGAATATCGAAGATTTCATCCAATTCCACTATCAAAATCAACCATTGGTGAGTTTAGCCGTTTCGGATCGGGAAAGTTCCCGAAAATTACTGTTCGAAGAAAACAAACGATTGAAAGGTTGGAAGGACTTCAGCAAGAACGAGGAAATTATCGTTTCTGAGAAACCTTTGAAAGAGTTAGCTTTTAGTGGTATTCATCTTATTAATCCACGAATTTTTAACCAAATGCCCTCTTCAGGCAAATTCTCCATTATGAAAACCTATAGGGATGTCATGGAAACCGAAAAAATTTTAGGTTTTGACCATAGCGGTGGAATCTTCATCGACGTTGGGAAACCCGAAAGTGTTAAAGAAGCAGAACAACTTTTTACCTAATTCCCTACAATCAAAAACACTCTTGTTTTGAAAAGTTTTGTACAACGAAAAAATTGTTTACTTTTGCATTGACAAAATTGTTAAACAACATTGTCTAATGAAAATTTCAATAGTTAATTATGGCAAAAAAAGAGAAAGATATTGAGACCGAAATGCTCATAAAAAGGACGGCAAAAAAGTTGTTTTTTGTGGATGGGAAATTCAATGCTACTACTCAGGATATTGCAGATGAAGCCGGTGTGAATCGA
>Ga0172382_10003094_pt1 | contig 26704 bp, 24 predicted proteins | sample Leawel138RmetaG_FD_122245 | JGI IMG/M metagenome (GOLD analysis project Ga0172382, IMG submission 122245) | Leachate microbial communities from a municipal landfill in Southern Ontario, Canada - Leachate well 138R metaG | ecosystem: Engineered > Solid waste > Landfill > Unclassified | place...
AACTTGGGACGAAGAGCGAAACATGTCAGATGACATGCAACTTTACTATAAGTATGCTTTAGATCTTATTAATATGGGAAAGGCCTACGTCTGCAATTGTGATTCAGAATATATATCCAAGCTTAGATATGATTCAAAGGATTGCCCGTGTATTTCAAACTCAGTTCAAGATAATCTTTCTCTTTGGAAGGAGATGGAAACAGCGGAGGAGGGAAAGTATTCCCTTAGGCTTAGGGGGGACATGGCTTCAAAGAATACAGTCATGAGGGATCCAACTATGATGAGGGTTGTTGACCACCCGCACCCGATTCAAGGTGACAAATACAGGATATGGCCAGTTTATGACTTTGCTTGCGCAATTGAAGATTCTGTTCTTGGTATAACACATGTACTTAGAAGCAATGAATTTGCATTAAGAATAGAATTACAGGATTATATTCGAGGACTCTTAAATTTAAGAAATCCAAAAATCATAGAATACTCTAGATTTACCGTCAAAGGAGCGCCTACTTCTAAAAGACTGATTAGACCTTTAATAGAAGAACATGTAGTATCTGGATGGGATGACCCGCGGCTTGTAACAATTCGTGGCCTTAAAAGAAGGGGCATAACCCCAGAAGCCATCCATATGGTCGCAGAGGAGATTGGACTTTCAAAATCAGAACCAGAAATTGATTGGTCGCTTATAGAATCACTCAACAGAAAGATAATAGATCCAACATCAGATAGATACTATTTCGTCTCAGACCCTAAGGCTCTTGAGGTGATTAATGCTTCTTACCAGACTATCCAATTAAAACTTCACCCAGATTTTGATAGAGGCTTTAGAGATGTTCATATAACTGATAAATTTTTCATTTCTGGAAATGATTTTGTTGGTATAACTAAGGGTCAAATACTTAGGTTAAAAGATCTATTCAACATTTTCATTATAGATACCGACACTAACTCGATTAAAGCTACTCACACAGATGAAAAAACCTCTAAAGATGAACTTTCTAAAATAAAAAAGATTCAGTGGGTATCTGACAATAATGTGAAGGTATCAGTTATAGTTCCTGGAATTTTATGTGAAGGGGAGAATATCAATATAAATTCTCTTACTACAATAAACGGTTATGGGGAAGAGGGTATTGCCAATCTAAAAGAAGATGATATTGTGCAATTTGAACGCTTTGGATTTGTAAGAGTTGACAAGATAGACCCAAGTGGAGTTACTGCTATTTTGACCCATAAATAAGGTGAGTTATGGATTTTAAGGAAGCCTCTTTGAGGGAGAGGAAGATATACTACCATGAAGAATGGAATGAAAAAAATGTTCCCGATTTTATAGTTGAGCGGATAACTGAAAGAGAGTTTGCTTTTGATCACGATGGCAACGGGTATAATGATAGATACAAAGGCTTTGAGAATGTTAGCATATTTTCAGATTTTTTAATTAAAAATTTTCCATATGCCGTCTGTACAAGTGTTTCATATTATTCAAAACCTAAAAACAGAGAAGACTGGAAGGGCGCTGAACTAGTTTTTGATATAGATGCCAAAGATTTAACTGTTAAAAGTTGTGACTGTAAAGAGGGACATGTTTGTGAAAGATGTTTATCAGAGGCTAAAGAAATTGTTTTAAAAATAAGAGACACAATGATTGGAGATTTGGGGATAAAACGGCTAGTTTTGGTATATTCTGGTAGAGGATATCACTTGAGGGTAGTGGATAAAGAGGTACTTCCACTAGAAAGAAGATCAGAAATACTTGAATATGTCACAGGCTCTAAGAGGCCAAAAGACCTTTTTTTGTCTCACGGTTATCCTGCTGTTTACAGAAAAATGTTTGTCATGACTTTTAATAAAATGAAGGAAAAAGATTTTCCTTTTAGTAAAAATATTGTTGACACTCTTCTCACCGAAAAAGAATCTATTATATCGAAACTAAATACTTACCATGTCGATTATCTAAACATTAAAGGTATAGGGGATAAGACAAAAAATGAATTTTTGGGCCACATAGAGCGAATAAACGCATCTTTAGTCGACGGCAAGGTTACTGTCGATGTAAAAAGAATATTGAGGCTGCCTTCCACACTTCATTCTAAAGTTTCTATGAAGTGCGTTGAAATAAAGAATATTGAAAATTTTGATCCATTAAAGCAAGCTGTTCCAAAGTTCGTTTATGAGAGAAAAGATTAGATTTACCAAAAGCCTTTAAAACGTTTATAGTTATTGATTTCATGGTTTCCGAGGTGTCCGAAGACTACAATCCTGTTTCTTTAGAAACGAAAATACTAGAGGACTGGAATGACATAAATATCTATGTTAAATTAAAGCAGTTAAGATCAAATGGCCCTAAATATTTTTTTCTAGATGGGCCACCCTACATGAATGGAATGCCACATATAGGTCATGCTAGGACAAGGGCTTTGAGAGACCCCGTCTTAAAATATAAATCAATGAATGGATATAATGTATGGCATCAACCAGGATTTGATATGCATGGGCTTCCCATTGAGGTAAAAATTGAGGAGATGTTAGGCACCAAAACAAAGAGCGATATAGAAAAAATAGGAACAGAAATTTTCATAAAATCATGTAAAGAGAGGGGTTTATCCTTCCTTAAAATATGGATTGATTTTTACAAGAGATTTGGGATGATAGGCGATTTTGAAAATCCTTACATGACCTTATCTAATTCATATATAGAATCCTCTTGGTACTTCTTCAAGAAAGCGTGGGAAAAAAATCTTTTATACAAAGGTAAGGCCACAGTTGCTTGGTGTCCAAGATGTGAAACACCACTTTCTGGCTATGAGTCAACTGATGAGTACAAAGATGTAGAAGATGACTCAATTTATGTTAAATTCCCCTTAGTTGACAGAAAAGATGAATATATCATTATATGGACAACAACTCCATGGACTATTCCAACAAACGTTGCTATTGCTGTAAACTCGGGGTATGATTATGTCAGGGTAAAAGCAGGGAGTGAGATATGGATAGTCGCAAAGGAGCTTTTGGGCAAACTAATGACCTTATTTGAAGTTGATAATTATGAGGTCATTGAAACTTTGAAAGGGAAGGCCCTACTAGGCCTTAAATACAGGCATATACTTGATGATGATGTACCAATACACAAACAGTTCAAAGAGCCAAATGCACATACTGTTATTCTTACAAATTATGTGACATTAGAGGATGGTACTGGTTGTGTTCACACAGCTCCAGGACACGGTCCTGATGACTACAGTGCTGGGGTAGAATATAAACTTCCAATATTTTCTCCTGTAAACGAGACAGGAAACTTCACAGAAGATGCTGGAAAGTATAAGGGCGTCTATATCAAAGATGCTAATGATTTAATTATTGATGATATTGAAGACAAAGGATTTCTTGTCTTTAGAGATTCAATCTTTCACAGATACGCTCACTGCTGGAGATGTAAATCTCCTTTGTTATACAGAGCTTCTGACCAGTGGTTTGTAAAGGTAGAGGCTATCAAAGACCAGCTATTGAAAGAAAATAAAAAAGTAAAATGGATACCTGATTGGGCTGGTGTAAAGAGATTTCACAACTGGATTGAAGGTGCAAGGGATTGGTGTATATCGAGACAGAGGTTCTGGGGTATACCTTTACCTATATGGGAATGCTCATGTGGAAACTTCACTGTTGTTTCTTCTATTGATGAGATAAAATCTTTAGGAGGAAAGGTTCCAGAGGATCTTCATAAACCCTATATCGATGAAGTTTCTCTAAACTGCTCTAAATGTTCTGAAAAGATGAAACGTGTTCCTGATATAGCGGATGTCTGGTTTGATTCAGGAGCTTCAACATGGAGTTCTCTAGGGTATCCTCAAAATAGTGAGAAATTCGATGAACTTTTTCCAATGGATTTCATAACTGAGGGGCTTGATCAGACTAGAGGTTGGTTTTACACATTAATGCTTGAAAGCTTCATAGTTTTTGACAGAGCTCCATACAATCAAGTTTTGATGAATGATTTTGTCTTGGATCAATTTGGACAAAAGATGTCTAAATCACTTGGAAATGTAGTTGATCCAAAGGATGTCATAGCAAAATATGGTGCTGATGTCACAAGATTCTACTTACTATGGGAGGTTGCACCTTGGGATAAACTAAAGTTCAACTGGGAGAATATTGAAAGTATCTACAGAACCTTTAACATATTATGGAATGCCTACAAGTTTGTCACTCTTTACATGTCTCTTGATAACTTTGATGTCAATACACCCCTTAAAGACGTAAAAAAATATCTAAAAGACGAAGATAAGTGGATACTCTCTAGAATAAACACTCTTACAAAAGAAGTTGAAGAAAACTTCGATACACTTGATTTACATTTTATACCTAGAAAAATAAAAGAATTCATCTTAGAAGATCTTTCAAGATGGTATATCCGTCTCGTAAGGGAAAGGATGTGGCTTGAGGGCGATGACAAGGAAAAGATAAGTGCTTACGTTACTTCATTTTATGTATTCAAGAGATTATCAAAACTATTAGCGCCCATATCTCCTTTTATTTCTGAAGCTATACACAAAAACTTTGTCAGAGAATCATCAATCCATCTTTCTGACTGGGATGCACATGATCTCTCGTTGATCGATCCCGAGTTGGAATCAAACATGTTCATACTTAGAAACATAATTGAGAGCACTCTTCACGCTAGACAAAAAGCCGGCATCAAATTAAGATGGCCTATTTCGAAGGCTATAGTTGAAACTCAAGATGAGAATGTGAAAAGAGCTGTTCAAACATTATCTGTCATAATGAAGAAACAGATTAATGTTAAAGAAATAGTTATTGGTGAGGTAATACAGGAGCTTGAGATACTTCCAAATCATAAATCAATTGGCCCTAAATTTAAGGGAGACGCAAAAAAAGTTGTCGAGCTATTAAAGACTCATAATCCTTGTCTTATAAAATCTGAATTTGAAAAAGACGGTTCATTTAATCTTGATGGATTTGAAATATCCGCCGAAGATGTTAACTTTAACTATCTTATACCTCAAGGATATGAATTAAGCGAGTTTGAGAATGGAAGAGTCTATCTTTACACAGTAATTACAGAAGAACTGAAGTCTGAGGCCATAGCAAGAGAAGTTATACGAAGAATACAGGAAATGAGAAAACAGGCAAATCTAAATGTAGAAGAATACATTAACTCTTACGTTGAATCTAACTTTGAATCAGACTTAAAAAATCATGAAGACTACATTAAGAGAGAAACAAGAAGCAAAATCTTACTATTTTCCAAAGATAATAAATATATTGATAAAGAATGGGAAATAGACGGTGACAAATTTCTAATTGGAATCAAAAAACTAAAGTAACATAGGTATATTTGCATGTTTTACTTCTTCTCTATTTCTAAGTTAAACTATATCTTATACTCTCAATTTTTTTAAAGGGGTATAACTAAGTTTTTATATCAATATGAATACACTGATTTGATATCATGCCCGCAAATGTTACCCCTGAATACCTAAAGGCAGAAGATGCATATAAATCTGCTAAATCTCCCAAAGAAAGGCTAGTTGCTCTGGAACTTATGCTTAGTACTATTCCCAAACACAAGGGTACAGAAAAACTACAACTCCAGATAAAAAGAAATTTATCAAAATTAAAAAAGGAAGTCGAAAAGGAAAAGGAACTAAAGAAGGGGGGTTCTGGAGGAGCTAGTTTTTTTGTTAGGAAAGAAGGTGCAGCTCAAGTTGCTTTGGCAGGCCTTCCAAATTCAGGGAAATCAACAATTTTAAACAAACTTACAGGAAAAGATGTTGATATCGGGCATTACGCTTTCACTACAGTTAAACCGACACCTGCAATGCTTCAATACAAAGGTATACAGATACAGCTTGTTGACATGCCCGGATTAATTGAAGGAGTTTCTCTTGGTAAGGGTATGGGGGGGCCACTAATTAGTGCAATAAGAGCCGTTGATGCAATAGTAATTCTAGTTGATTTGTCAATTGACCCAGTAAAAGACCTTGAACTAATATTAAAAGAACTTGAGGCTAAAGGTTTGAGAATTAATAAAAAAGTTCCTAACATAGAAATTCAAAAAATCCCAACAGGGGGTATTGAAATAATTGGTGAGAATTTTCTAGTTGAATGTAATTCTCAAGATGTTAAAAAGATTCTTCAAGAAGAAAGGGTTCACAATGCCATAATTACTATAAAAGAGTCTGTAACCTTAACTGATATATTTGAAGTTTTGGATAGCTCTTTAGAATATAAAAAAGCTATTATAATTGGAAATAAAGGAGATTTACCTGGGAGTAAAGAAGGCCTGGAAAGACTCGAGAATCATGTAACAAATTTCAAAGTTATACCAGTTTCTGCAATTAACAATGTTAATCTGGATATCTTACCTTTTGAAATATTTTCTATTTTAGGAATTATCAGGGTCTACACACGTTCTCCAGGTAGAGAAATTGATAATGAAGCCATGCCAATGAAAATAGATTCTACTGCACTCGATGCCGCCAAAAAAGTTCATAAGAATCTCTACAAAAACTTCAAGTTTGCTAGAGTTTGGGGAGATTCAGCAAAATTTGATGGGCAGAGGGTTGGGCCAGAACATGTATTACGGGACGGAGACATCATAGAAATTCACATCTGAATTCTTTATTAATCTACCAAATAAGATTGGTGTAATTATTATAGAAAGCAGCGTAACTATTACTATTGATGAGTATAAGTCACTTGATATAACACCGTTAGAGAATCCATACCTTACAATTGCAAGCTCTAGAGATCCTCGGCCACACATCCCTACTCCAATAAGAAGTGAATTTCTGTTGTCTAGTCTACAAAGTTTACTGGCTAAACCACATCCTATTATCTTTCCCCCCATAGCCCCTAAGAATAATAAAATTATGAGTGGAATATTTATCTGAGTATTTTCACGATTAAACAAAAGCCCGATATACACAAAAAATAGTGGCATAAATAAAAATCTCATTAAAGTATTCATCTCATTAGTTACCTCATTAAATCTAATCCTAAAAGATAGCATTGGATCCTCTTTTTCTTTTATCCTGCTAAGTACAAGGCCGGCAAGGAATGAACCAATAACTTCATGGAGTCCTATAAAAGAAGCGAAAAGAGCAAAAACTAGTGTGAAAATGAATACAATCATTATTGACTGATGTTGATCGCCTTCAACTAAATATTTAACAATCCTTCGACCTTTTGAAGATATCAAAAATTCACTTATCAGAACAGTACTTACAAAAAAGATAATTATTTTTAGTGTCACGTTTCCTATATCTACTAGACTAAATGTTGATTGATTAACTGTAATAGTTGACAATAATCCAACTAGGTATATGGCAATTATATCATCAAAAAAAGAAGCCCCAAGGAGGATATGGGATATATTTTGATTGCTTTCATTTGCTATCAACCCCCCTATAATTTCAACAGCGGTGTTTGTCAGGATGATTCCAACAAATAGGGAAGGAATTAATCCAAATCCTAAAATCCAAGGAACCGAAAAACATAAAACAAAAGATGTAATGATGCCAAATGCCCCAACAATAATTGCTGTATACTTGGCCTTTAATAATTCCTTATATTCACTTGTAAGTCCAGCATAAAGCATTATCACCAAAAGTCCGATATCAGCCAACACTTCTATTTCTTTACCAGGATAAATTATCCCCAATACAAATGGCCCAAATACTATGCCACAAATGACATGCCCTACAATACTAGAAATATTTTTTTTTTCTACTATATCGCCAAATATCTTTGCAAATAAAAATATCAACAAGATATTAGTAAGATCAATCATCTAATACCTCTTCTATAGCCTTTCCAAGGGCTTTCCTTAATATATTTATGTCTCCTTTTTTATGACAAACAGGGAGATTAAAAATCTCTGAAAACTCTTTGCATCTTTCATAATAAAGCTCTTTATCTCCAAAATCTAAATCTATTGCAATCGTTCTTTTGTAACCTGTTTTATTAAACACAAGCTTCATTTTATTGATGTCAAAGGACCCCACAGTCTCACATGATAATTCTTTCCAATATTTTGCCCAACCGTATGTCATAAACCATGTACCAGGTTCCTCATTAATAGTTTCTATGTAGCTGTTTCTTGATCCTATTAGAGCACAAACACAATCATCTACAATTTCTCCTCGACTATCTTTTAATATAACAACTGGAACTTCTACCTTACTTTCTTTCATTAAAGCTTCAACATCCCCAAGAGAATTTCCACAAAGTCCAAAAAACACTACGAGGTAATCGACATGTTTTTCTAACTCTTTTGCCGCCGAAGCCACTTCTTTTTTAATCAAGAGAGGGTCTACATGTAAGGCAAGAGGAAGTAGGTACAAAAGCACTTCAACATCATTTTCTCTCTTCAAAAATTTCACAGAACATAGCTCTCGCACTATTCTGAATTTTTCTGAGGGAAGATCTTTGATAGCTATATTCTGAAATTCTTTAGAGGCTTCATTATCATAAATCAATATCTTGTCTATTTCGGAGAAACTTTCAAGTATTCCTAATAATTCATCCTCAAATATCTGACATACTACTATTCCTATTCTTTTCATGAGAGTTTATCCCCTTACCCACCTTAATACTTCATTGAAATTGGGCTTAGTTCCATATCTCAATATACCTATCTTGAATATTTTCGATGCAATTTTTACTGAAACTACCAGGGAGATAGAAAGTATAATTATTGAGATGATAATATCAGCTACTGGAACTTCCGAAAGTAGAACCCTCATCATTATTATAGTTGGAATAAAAGGAGGGATCATACCAAGTATCCTTATGAATGTCATATTAGGATTCTGCACTATCCCAAAAAACAATAATAGAGGGATAAAGATAAAAAACGATACCAATGCGGATATCTGCTGGGAATCTCTAGTGCTAGTTGATATAGAACCTATTATTGCAAATATTGACGAATAGAATAGGTACCCCAAAACAAAGAAAATCATTATTAAGATACCTTTTTCCAGAGAGACTAAGGGAATTTTTAAGAATGAAGTAATGATTACTATTCCACTCATCCAAATACTAATCTGTAATATACCTAAACCTCCTAAGCCCAAAATCTTTCCTGAAAGAAGTTCATTAGACGATATTGTGGAAAGTAAAACCTCAACTACCTTGTTTTCTTTTTCTTCAATTATCCCATTTAGGAGGTACCCCCCTGCATTCATAATCGACATGAACAAAAATAGTGGAAGAAGGTAATTCCCGACATAAGAAAAGGGCGTTTCAACTTCTTCGCCTTTCTTAGTTACTATAATCCTTTCCATTTCAATCGGATTCTTAACTTTTGTTATGATTTCTTTAGAAACGCCCTTTTCTTCTAGGAGACCTTCAATAATTATGTCTGAGAGTATAGTTTCGAGATTCATATTAGCCGATGAGAATGACGATAATTGAATTTTTGAATAATAAGAAACTTTCCCAACTTTTATAAAATCGCTTGGGATAACTAAATAGCTGGATATATTATTATTCTCAAGAAGTTGTCTGGCTTCTTCAGCGCTTAATAGGTCTTTTATAATATAATCATTATACCTTTCCTTAAGAATTGGCAAAACAACACCTGTTTCATCGACTACCCCAAGAGTTTCCTTCTCATGGGATATAGTCTCCATGAAAAACAACGGGATAACCATTGACATTACTAGGATTAAAGGGAGAAGGATGGTAAGAATAATAAACTCCTTTCTTTTTACATTAGTCAAAAATTCAGTCACTGCAACTATTTTTGTTTTAGATTTCATTTGTCACTACCTCAACAAAGATGCTCTCAAGTGAAGATTCGGAGATTTCATACTTAGTTATGTCCCCTTTGTGCAATAGAACTTTTAAAAGATCATTATAATTAGTATTTTCTCTTAATTCTATCTCAGCTTTATTACCCTCAAAGTAAACATTTTGTATAATGTCTATATCTTCAAGTTTTATTATTTTATCTCTAAACTCAACAGAAACAAAATTTTTTGAATATTTCTTTTTTATTTCTTCTAGCGGCCCATCAATTACTTTTACCCCATTGTTGATTAAAAATATATGATCACAAAGTCTTTCAGCTTCATTCATCTGATGAGTAGAAAAAATTATTGTTTTTCCCGATTCCTTCAATGAATAAATGATTTCCTTCATATTTCTTGTGTTGATTGGATCAAGCCCCATAAACGGCTCATCTAGAATAACAAGATCTGGATTATTAATTAGAGATACAATAAGCTGAACGTTTTGTTGCATCCCCTTAGAAAGTTCTTCTATTTTACTATTGGCCCTATCTTTAAGATCAACTCTATCAAGCCATATCTCTGTATTTTTTCTGGCTTCATCTAACCTCAATCCTTTAAGTCTTCCAAAATAAAGTAAAAGGTCAGATACCCTATATTTTCTGTAAAGTCCTCTTTCTTCAGGGAGATAACCAATCCTTTTTTTACTTTCTTCTGAAAGTTTTTCCCCAAAAACTTGTATGCTTCCCAAATCTGATTCTATTATTCCCATAATCATTCTGATTGTAGTTGTCTTCCCAGCTCCGTTTGGCCCTAAAAATCCATAAATCTTACCACTCTCAGCAGTAAAAGAAAAATTATTCACCGCTATCCTATCATTATATTTTTTTGTAACATTATTAAGTTCTATTACCTTCATTTTACTACCTATAATTGTTTATTAATTATTTGGGCCACATCATTTGCATCCTCAGGTATTTTTTTTAATATCACAACTATGCTCTGAAATATCTCAGATAAATTATCTTTTTCAGTTTTTTTAATAAAATTATTTAACAATAAATCAGATAATCCCTCTGCTTCGTTCTTTTTCTTTAGTATTTTCTTAGAAAACCTATCTATCTTGTCATTATCCGCATCTTCTATTTTTTTCATCATAAGGTATATTTCCCTTGTAATGCTTTCGTTTGCCTCTACCAGTTTTACTAAATCTTTAATAAACTCATTAGAAAATTTCTCTTCTTTTAGATTAACTAGAATGTCTGAAACAGATTTAGTTTTTTGGCCTATATCGCCTATGATATTTGAAATTTCGCCATATTTTGTTCCATTTGGCCCTAATAACAAAGCTTTATCGAGATTTTGTTTTAGCTTATCTTCGTATGATCTCCCTTCGTTTTCTAATTCCAAAACTATTTTGCACTTGTCTTTCATTTCTGGTATACATTCTTTTTCTAGAAGTTTTATTGCCTCCTCAAGTGTTATGACTGAATCTTTTACGCACTTAATCTGATGATTAAAATCATTAATATAATCTTTTGAAAAAACATTATTAAACAGTTTCATTTTGAAGCCCGCCATGTCATCAGCCTCTATCTGTACTGTATTATTCCGTTACATTTATAATTTTATTTAATTTTTAAGATGTCTTATGTGATAAGATGGAAATATTAGACTTTAAAATGGCCCATGATGAAAATGTATACCCCCCTAGTGAAGATTCTTATCTATTGGTTAAGGCTATAAACTCAAATAATTCCAGAAAGGCTCTCGAGATAGGGATAGGGAGTGGTGTTATTTCTCTACATCTTGCGAAGGAAATAGATTCAGTCTTTGGCTGCGACATAAATCCATATTCATTGTTTTTATCTCGTCAAAATGCTTTAGCCAACTCAATAAATAACATTTATCTCTTTTCCTCTAATATTTTTTCTTCGATTAAAGCTGGAACTTTATTCGACCTTATAGTGTTCAATCCTCCTTATCTGCCTGTTGATTCGTCACCAAGAAAATTAATTGATTTATCGTACCATGGAGGTATCGATGGAGGGGATCATATACGCACATTCTTGAAGAGTCTAGGATTATTTTTGTCTTTCAATGGAATTGCTTATCTTCTTCAATCATCCCTTTACCCATTGGAGAATACTACCGATTACTTGGAAAATAATAATTTTAAATACAACATTAAAAGAACATTAAAATTAGATTTTGAGACCTTATATGTTCTTGAAATCAGCTTTTTCAAAAATAACAAACTTTAGCCCCAAACTTCCATAGGTATCTTCAACTTCGGGTAATTTTTTGAAATAAACAAGATGAGATTTACAGCCTTTGTTACAATCAGAAGACCCAAATTTGATTACTGGGATCTCTGCATCTTTTTTACTAGCTAGGCTCTTAGAAATATCATGTTCGTGATTTATTTTAACTTCAGAAGTTATAATTTTGACTATTTTGGCCTTATCAATTAAATAATCTATGTGCCACCTTTTACTCTTTTTTTCTTTTAGGTGGTACCTTACCCTACCAAACCCACCAAGAGCGCTACCGTTATAGACATAATACCCTTTTTTGAATAAATTATTTCCTAACTTACCAATTTCTATATATTGATCATTTTCAAGTATTAATATCAGTGAATAGATACCTTTATGCATTAATTAAAGCATGGAATATTTCTCTATAAACTTATCTTTTAGCGAAATCCATTCTTCAAGCTTTTCAGGTATTTGATCAACATAGTATATTTTTTTATCTCCAGCATTTTCTTTGATGAATTTAACGTTTGAATCATTTAGTAGTTCTTCCACAATTTTGTCTCTATCTATTTTATCGTAACTTTTCATCCATTCTGGTACTTTTTCGCCGTAAATTTTATCCATGAATTGGAGATTAATTCTTGAGTTATACACAATTATTTTTTGACTCTTTCTTTCTAATGATTTCATCTTTAAGATATCAATCGCTTCACTTAAAAAAAGCCCTAGATCTTCCCAGGAATATACTTTTGTCCCTTCTAATTCTCCTGTAACTCTGTAGTTTTTATCAAAGTAATTTAATAGAGCAACAAGTTGCTTTGGTTCTTTCATAGTAATTTCGTTAGCTTTAATATTTCCATTATACACAAAGGAGAATTTTTTCATATCCCTCAAGTACTCTTTGAACATTTCAGGCAACAATTTAGTCGCAGGTTTGACTACTATTTTTATCCCATTTTCTTCGACGTAACTATACACCTGTATCTTCAAATGAACACCAGATATATGAATTGGTATTAGTAATATATAAATTTATATATGCCATAGTATTATTTGTTAATAGAATACATATATCCTTGAAAGCTAAGATTTATTAATTGAATAACTTCTTCTATTTCAAAATACAGAATTTTGAAATGCAGGGGGATAAGATTGGATATAGAAGCTCAATTATCAAAAAAATACGGTATTTCTAGAGAAGAACTGATAAGGGCAATTGAACGTGAAAAAAAATTGATAGAATCTAAAGGAAGCGGAGGAAGAAAAAACAGGATAAAGCTTGTAGAAACAGAATTCATCAAGAGACATTTTATTAGCCCTAAAAATGCAGAAAAATTCCTTAAAGAAGCAAAAAAACGTATTTCCACTACTTCTTTTTGGAGACTAAGAAGAAATCTTGAAAAAAAGGGTATATTGGTAGATTCAGATGGGAATTTAATCTAATAACTTAATAATTAATAACTATTATTTATTATATAATAACCATTAAATATTATCTTTTATCAAGATTTTGACTCTATATATACACTATCACTAAACTCTCCTTTTTAATCAAATTAGCCTACTCAAAACAATGAAAAATACACTCTTTTTAGGCCAAAACATTTATAAATAATTATAATAGTTATTAACTAATACATATCAATTAATAGTTAATATCTATTAAATAATATGTAATGGGTGATATCTTGGAATCTATTGCCATATATAATCAGAAAGGTGGAACCGGTAAAACTACTACCACTATAAACTTAGGGCATGCTCTTGCCCTTACAGGGAAAAAAGTACTAATAATTGATATAGATGATCAAGGAAATGATGCAGAATGCCTGGGGGTAAAATTTACCAAAAGTATTTATCATTTACTAAAGGACGAAGCTCCTTTTGAAGAATGCATTACAAACGCTAGAAAAAATTTAGATTTGTTACCTTCAGATGAAACTATATCTCAAGTTGCCCTAGAAATGGTAGGTTGGAGAAATAGAGAGAACGCTTTAAAGAAGCGTCTTGGAGACATTAATTATGATTATGTTCTCATTGATTGCCAAACAGGATTGGGAATATTAAATGAAAACGCTCTTAATTTTTGCCAAAAGCTACTTGTGCCTGTATCAATGGAGTATCTGTCTGTGAAAGGTCTTTTTAAAGTTGATAAACTGATTTATGACCTAAGAGAAGATTTCCAGAAAAATTTGAAGATAGATCTTATCGTTCCAACATTTGTCGATGAAAGAGTTAAAAGAACTAAAGAATATATTGAATTTTTTGAGAGTATGGATCACTTTAAGGATAGTATAAGCCCATATATCCGAATAGATACTAAATTATCTGAAAGTTTTGCACATGGAAAGACAATTTTTGAATACGCCTTGAATTCAAGAGGCGCCTATGACTATATCCAATTATGTAAAAGGGTGTTGGAGGGGATTTAATGGCATTAACTGAAGGATTGAAGAATGATTTGGAGAAGGAAATACAGAGAAGAGTAATTCTCACTAAGGAGGAAATTGACCATGAAAAAGAAAAAAAGGAGATAATGACTCAACGATTCACTCATCAAGATGTAAATAAACCTCAATATAAAAAGAAAAAAGTGATAAAAAGTTTTTCATTGGATGAAGAGCTTGTGAATGCTCTCGATACACTAATAAAAGATAAATTGGGCATCCCAAGATCAATAAAAATATCTTTGAACACAGGGGAAAGGAGCTCAACAGTTGAAGAAGCAATAAAAGAATATATTGATAGAAGGGATCCTGCCCTTTTAAAATAGCTTATTAAACAATATGTAATACATAATATTTAATAGTTAATAACTATTATTTATTAATTAATAACTATTACATTTGTAACCTTTTAATTCTCTCCTTCTCCGAGATTACGGCTCCCGTATCCCCATCAACACATTGAACAATCCCATCTATAACTGCTGTTTTAATTTCTCCTTTTGCAGGATTAAAACCTTTCAAGTTTTCTGCATCCATTAGGCCTATTTTGACTGATTCATACAAGGTGTTTGGATTTGCAAAGGCGTCTTGACTATCATCAAGTGACTTTATCGTTTCTAGAATCAATTTAGTATCTTTGATTATCTCTTCCTTTCTTTCTATTATTTTTTTGTTATCTTCTATGCCTGGCAAGCCTTTCAGACAATTTTTTATTATCCCTTTGGCAATCTTTGAGCTTTCAACTATAACTTCTGGTGTTGCAACATTATAGGCTTCAGAGTACCCAACAACATGAACAATATGTGGCTTCAAATACATACCAATAGCTATTGACGAAGCAAGTTCTCCTTTGGCTACATTTTCATCAACTGAAAGAGAGGCAAGACCTGTTCTTATCATCCTTAGAATAGTAAAATTTTCATCTGATAATTCTGAGATTGTCTCTAATTTTGCGAGCATTTTTGCTAAATCCATCTCAAGAGATATCTCTGGAGGAACATTCATCATAAACTGCTGGATGTAATGCCTAACTCCTAATTTCTTTGCATTGTAAGTTGCGATATAAGCTGAGACAACTTCTATCGGGTCAGTAGTTTTTCTAAGGGACCATTGATGGGAATCATTAATTTCAATTGGCACATTATTTTCTGCATGCCATTTTATAGTTTTTTGATTCTCGCCAATTGCGCTTATTAAATTTCTTTTAGATCTTCCATCTAGTTCTGAATACCAAAAAAGTGGTATCGCTCCCCAAGCATTGTTTATTGTCTCTTTTAACATGATCCCCCATTTTATCAAGTCATTTGTGCCTGCATAACACCTCAAAAGAGGAAAATTACCTATCCTTGAAGATTCATAAATAGATTTTAGATCTTCTTTTTTTCTTAGAGGTACCCCTCCGCCACCCTCAAATTCTTTACAAATATTTTCTTGATTAAAAAAATATTCTTGAGCTATTTGATCTGGCCCTATGGATATAATATCCACTGTTCTACTCTCTGCAATTTCTTTAACGCCTTCAATCGTTTTTTCAAGAGACGGTAGTCCAAAATGATGTCTTATTAGGGGGGATGGATAAGATTTTTCTATTCTTTCATAGAGTTTTTGAGAGTATTCTAAAGAGTCATATTCTTTCACCCTTCCAAATATCTTATCGAGAATCTCGTTTTGAGTTTCTATTCCTCTAAAAACTCCCTCAAATATTTGAACTTCTTCTGCTATTTCACAGACCGCAGGCGTCCCACCAAAGAAAAATCTCGATTTTATTTTATTTTCTCTAATAGAACTATTCATTTTATTGAATAGTATTCTAGCAGTTTCTGGTTCAAGCCTGTAACTTAGACCAACAATATCGGGTTTTTTTTCTATGATTATGCTTATGAGCTTGTCAGTATCGATACAAACTCCAATAAAATCTGTATCAATATCATTCTTATTTAACAAACTCTCAAAATTCTTAATCCCTTGTACATGTATACAGTTACCAATAGTTGCGAGAATCGCCTTCATACTATCTCTCCAGCTATAAGCCTCTTTATAGTTTTTAAATCAAAATTCTTAATCCCCATATGGTCTACAGTTCGCCCTTCGCCCCAAAAATCTTTTTCCTGCTGGCAACATGCTATGTTGACAAGTGAGTCAATGCACATTGTTTTCACACCAAATTTATTACCTAGCGAAGACATTGGAACAAGACTCATTGGAACATCTTCTAGAATGTATCTGTGGTGGACAGTTGAAGGTGCCATTACTCCTTTATATGCAGGCGTAGTTTGGACTGATTCATAAAGATCCATGCCAGTTGAGCCATAAGAGAAATAAAGCCAGTCTTTCAAAGAAGGTACTTTTATCCCCACCGCTTCTGCAATCTTTATTCTTTCCTTATCCACATTCTCTAATACTTTAGCAACACCGGGTGAAATCCCCTCAAGATAGTATTCAAAATTACCGTGGTTACACTCAACCCATCCTGTATTTAAGAGCATCACACCCGGGTGAAACATAACTGCAACGTTTCCTAAACTTGTATGAAGGACATCTGATGTGGGCGTAAACTGTGGAAATGCCATCCTTAATTTTTTAATAAGTTCTGGATTTTTATATGATCTAACAGCTGATACCGGAACTGATCTTTTTATATCAAATATCCTAACTTTGTGCACGCCTAGTTTTCTTGCAACGAATAGAAAAGTCTGAGCCTCAGCAAAAATAATATCTTCTCGTACTTTTCCTTGTTTTCTAAAAATATTGTATAACTCTAAAGCTCCACCGGTCCTACCTGGATTAAGAACAATAGTCTGACCTGGTTTTACATATTTTACTAGTTTTTCCCCAATTTCTTTGTGACCATTAGCAGGCACTACTACCATTATTATATCTACATCTTCAATTGATTTCTGAAAATCTGTATCGATTTTATTTAATTCTCCAAATCCTTCAATTTTACCTTCAACTTCAATGCCACCTGCATTGGCTAATGCCTTCATCTTTTCTTTGTCTCTAGTCCATATATTAACTGAAAAACCATAAACAGCAAGGTATCCTGCCATTGCAAGACCACCATTTCCAGCACCTATTACGCAAAAAGAGGGTTTGTTCCCTGTCGCATGTTTTATTTTTTCCATTATTTCATCTCTCAATTTATCAACCATCAAAATACACCTCGAGAGTATTTCTAATTTATAAAAAACAGAATCCTTATTGATTCAGGAAATTTGTATTTAAATAATTAATGGGACCGCCGAGATTTGAACTCAGGTTTCTGGCTCCCGAAGCCAAAAGGATGGGCCAAGCTACCCCACGGTCCCTTAACCTTATAAAAATCAATATTATTAAAATATTTCGTTTATTCAAGTACCGAATGCATTTTTTTCAGGTCTTCTTCTTTCCTATTAGTTCTTTCCATTAGAGATCCAATTAATCCTTCAAAGAATAAAAATGTAGAAACTTCAAAAAGAGTGCCTAATGGAGCAAATGAAGGTACCTCATTATGGAAGCCCTTCTGGACAAATCTTGTAGGATCTGTTCTATGTTTAGCATCTATTATTATTGATTTGGTGGATTTTTTTGCTAATCTAGAATTTTTATTAGATGTAATCCCAATTATGTTTCCTTTAATGGTCATAGCTATTTGTGATGCCAAGCAAACACTTTTTGTTTCTCCAGAGTTAGATATTGCAATAAGTAAATCTCCTTCTTCCATTGACGGAGTAATAGTTTCTCCCACAACATAAACCTTGAAACCTATCTGCATAAGTCTCATAGCAAAAGCTTTTCCCACTAGGCCGCTTCTACCGGCACCAACAATAAATATTTTATTTGCGTTCAAAATTTCAGATATTACCTCTTCTATGGTATTCTCATCAATCTCTTCCATAACAGAACTTATTTCAGATATTATGTTCCTTACAGAGGATTTTACATTCATTATCTTTCACCCATTGCTTTTACAAGCCCATAAAATGTTGGAGCTACCGCCTCTACCCTCGATTTAAATTCAGGATGGAATTGGGTTCCTAGGAAGAAAGGGTGGCATTTCATTTCTAGAACTTCCATAAGGCCATTTGGGGATCTTCCTGAAAATACAAGGTACTTATCTTTTAGAAGTGCATCTATATAATCTCTGTTAACTTCATACCTGTGTCTATGCCTTTCGTAAATCTTATCAGTCTTGTACAATGAATAGATCATAGAGTTCTTATCAAGTAGAATTTCTGAAACCCCAAGCCTCATAGTCCCCCCTTTAGATGAAATCTTCTTTTGTTCAGGGAGTAAATCAATTACAGGATGCTCCGTATCGCAAACTTCAGTTGTATTGGCATTTTTAAGGCCACAGACATTTCTAGCGTATTCTATGACGGCAAGCTGGAAACCAAGACATATACCCAAATAAGGGATATTATTTTCTCTAGCATAATTAATTACATTTATTATTCCCTCTACACCTCTTGATCCAAATCCTCCAGGTACTAAAACACCATCAAATTTGTCTAGTTCATCTGTTATTTTTTTATTTTCAAACTTCTCTGCATCTATCCAGGCTATATTTGTCTTATAACAGGTTTTAAACGAAGCATGCTTAAGTGCCTGAGAAATACTGAGGTAAGAATCATGTAAATCGGCATACTTACCTACAATTGCAAGATTGACGTCTTTTTTATAATCCTTACAAAGAATTGATTTCCACAGAGTAAGATCCGGTTTTCCGTCCATTTTAAACTGGTCCAAAATTTTTTGCCCTATATTTTCTTCATTAAAAATAAGAGGGATATAATGAATATCTTCAACGTCAGGGTTGCTGATAACATGATCAACTCTCACATTTGTAAAAAGTGCAATTTTTTCTTTTGATTTTTCATTTAACTTTTCAACACTTCTACAGACAATTATATGTGGGCTAATTCCGACTTCCCTTAATGCTTTTACCGAGTGTTGAGTGGGTTTTGTTTTTGGCTCCCCAACAACGCTTAAATTCGGTACAAGTGTGACGTGTATAAAAACAACATCTTCTTCAATAGAGAGCTGTCTTAAAGCTTCAAGGAAGGGCATACTCTCTATATCCCCGACTGTTCCTCCAACTTCAATAACAGTTACATCATGACCTTTTGCAACATTCCTTATCTCAGCTTTTATTTCGTCAGTGATGTGGGGGATAATTTGAACTGTTTTGCCAAGATAGTCACCCTTTCTTTCCTTTTCAATGACTTTAAGATATACTTTTCCTGTCGTGATATTATGTGCTTTAGTTAGATGTATATTTAGAAATCTTTCGTAATTTCCAAGATCTAGATCTACCTCCCCTCCATCATCCAAAACATAAACTTCTCCGTGCTCAAAAGGAGACATGGTTCCCGCATCAACATTAACATATGGATCTATTTTAACAACGGTAACTTCGTGCCCCATTGATTGAATTATTTTGGATATAGAGGCGGTAGTCACACCCTTTCCCAGACCAGAAATAACTCCTCCGGTAACTACCACATATCTCATAGAAAGAGTTTAAATTTATTCCTTATATATGTTTTTGTAATTGATGTAAGAGGCAATAATTTAAATATTTATAAAATAAAAAATAAATTATAAAGCTGGTGCATTCATAGCTACAAGAGATAATTCCCCATCGGTCATATTCTTTAGTTTATGTTTTTTGCCCATTGGAAATATTACCATGTCACCAGGACCGAGGTCTGCATAGTTATCTTCGCTATCCATCCAGACTCTTACTTTTCCCTTTATGACATAATATGCTTGATCTGCACTTGCATGATCATGCCAGTCTGCCCATCCGTCCTTTTTAAAATCAGACCTCAAGACAGACATAGTTCCAGTTGGCTCACCTTTCTTAAAATACCAACGAGAATCACAGTCAAAATGTAGGTTTGGAGTAAATATTGTTGTATCCTTTTCATATTTTACTATCATTCCCATTTTTTACCTCCTTTACGGAACAATGGTAGTCCCTGTTATTCCTTTTAGAGCATCTTCAGCCTTGTTAAGGGATGCAATTACAGCTTTCTTTTCCTTGGTATCTTCTATGAATCTTATACATGCCAAGACTTTTGGTCCCATACTACCTGCAAGGAAGTGACCCTCTTTCATATATTTTTTAGCTTCTGCAACGGTCATTTTGTTAACTGATTTTTGATCAGGCTTTCCGTAATTCAAATAGGCGACTTCAACGTCTGTAAGCACTAAAAAGATATCAGCTTCAACCGCCTCTGCAAGTCTTTCTCCGGCCTTATCTTTATCGATTACACCATCAATTCCCATTAAAATGCCATTTTTGTCCTCTACAACAGGTGCCCCACCACCACCTGATGCAATAACTATAACGTTACTATCAACAAGTTTTTTGATTGCCACAGCTTCTGCAAGCCTTACTGGATCAGGGGAGGGAACGACTCTTCTATACGGTTTATCTCCTGTAGGTTTTACTTTTTTAATAACATGACCTTTCATTTTTTTATCAATATGCTCTTTACCAGGTTTTGGATCTATTACATAACCATTTTCTATGGCAATTTTCTTTGCTTCTGCTTCTGTGAAAAAATTACCAACTGGCTTCGAAGGATCTTCAAAATCTGGGTCATCTTTAGATACGACGACTTGTGTAACAACAGTAACTACAGGTATGTTCATCTTTTCTTTCTTCATCATATTCTGAAGAGTTTGTTGAATCATATAGCCTATTTGTCCCTGAGTCATAGCGCCTACTGCATCCATTGGCATAGGCGGCACAATATTGGCAGCAGCATCTTGCTGAACCATTAGATTCCCTGACTGTGGACCATTACCATGTGTGATCACAACTTCATACCCGTCTTTTATTAATTTTAAAATAGCTTCACAAGCAATTTCGACATTCTTAAACTGCTCTTCATGAGTTCCCTTTTCATTAGCTTGTTTTATAGCGTTTCCACCAAGTGCAACAACAATAGTTTCGATAAAGTCACCTTCTATTTGTGACCTATAAACTAGGATTTCTTTTTATATTTTTCTAATGAATATAGAAGCTAGACTTCTTATCATACCAGTAATTGTTTTTAAGCTTCATCAACTACAATAGTTCTTATTAATCAATTATTTTAATTTAGCGTCTCATACATCTCTGACTTCATTGATATACATAAGAAATCTTAAATCTTCTTAGTCTCTGTCCGCTTTTAATACCGCATTCAGCATAACTGTAGCACCTTCCGTGCAATGCTCAATTGTGGAATGCTCTGGTTCACAATGGGATAAACCGTCTTTGGATTGTACAAAAATCATTGTTGTTGGGATCATATAAGATGCAAACTGAGCATCATGCCCTGCACCGGAATGAATATACTGATGTTTGACGCCTGCTTTCTCAGTAGACTCTTTTACATACCCAACAAGCTTCTTATCAAAGTAAACAGTATCTCTGTTCCATGCCTTTTCAACTTCACATTTGCAGCCTACCCACTCTCTGTCCGCACAACTCTTGACAATTGCCAGCACTTTTTCAAGTATCTTAGGATCTTCATGTCTTACATCTATACAAAAATCAAAGAAGTCAGGAACACAGGTATGTACACATGGATGACATGTCACCTCACCAGTTGTATAAACTAGCTCTGGTATATTTAATTTATCAATCTCTGCATGGATATAACAAAGTGCTTGTGCGGCTGCAAAGAAAGCATCTTTCCTCTTTGGCATTGGGAAGGTGCCTGCGTGTACCGTCTGCCCATAAAATCTTACTCTATAATTAAACATTCCTAGTACACAGTCAACAACACCCACATGATTGCCTGCATCTCCAAGAATTGGTCCTTGTTCAATATGCAATTCAAACATGTACAAATAGTTTTCTGGATTGAGCCTATATTTCTTATCTCCTTGAAATCCTGATTTGGCCAGAGCCTCTTCAAAAGTTTTTGTTGGATCTAAGACACTCTTTGAAGTCATCATATCCTCATATTTGAACTTTCCACGAATTTTCTCAGGCAAGTAATCATAACATACGATACCGGAAGCCATCATTGCAGGTGGGTATAGGGAGCCTTCCTCATTTGTCCAGATCATAGCAGTTAATGGATGTTTATGAGGGATCTTTTGTTCTTTAACAGTTTCAAGAATTTCCATTGCAGACACAACTCCCAAGATGCCATCATAGTTACCGCCATTTTTAACAGAGTCCACATGAGAGGCCATTACAATTCTCTTAGCGTCTGGAGATGTGCCTTGAATTGTTGCGTACATGTTGGCTATATCATCCACTTCAATTGTTGCACCAATTGCCTCCATTCTTCTTTTAAATTCATTTCTTGCTTGAATTGCCTCCGGCGAAAGTGAATATCTTGTAATCCCTCCATGTCCAGCATCACCATATTCAGAAAATGTTTTTATTTTATCTCGCATTCTTTCCAAATTACATTTATACATAAGAAATCTCCAACATAATGTATACATATTCTAATTTTTAAGTTTTTCTAATCTCTTAATCTCCTTGATTAATTCTATTTTAGACCAATTATCATAATCTTTTTTAGGCATATGCTAAACCTTAACCGTATCTATTTTTAATTCTTTTCTATCTTTTAAAATATTTTTAGCCCTAAAAATAACACGAATCAATTTGGCCTTAAAAATTAGCACTCATTCTGCAAGTATAATTAATATGGAAAAATATCCCTTTTTCAGTAATTATTAGTATGTCCTTGGCCTTAAAACTAACAATTTTATATCAAAAACCATAAAAAAATACTGCATTGCAATAGAAAGTGTGCGGGGGAAGGGATTCGAACCCTCGAAGACCTGCGTCACCGGATCTTAAGTCACTAAGAGCCTTCAACTAAAAAAGGAGGCAATAAATGCTTTATTTTAAAAATAAAAACTATAATAAAGCTTTTTTAGAAAAAGATTTAGTTAATCTGGCCGTAAAAATAAGATATCTTGGAGGGAATCCCTTTGGAAGAAGACTTCTATAGATTTCTTAGGGCAAATAAAAAACTTGCAAGCACAACATCAATGAATTTAATTACAAGATTGCCAAGGGGATGGATGGATTGGTCTGAAGATGAGCTGCATGAATTATATTTTGAAATACTCGATTCTAATAGACACTCATCTTCAAGCAAGCACAGTGCTCATTACGCAATAAAATATCTATGCGAATTCAAAGGATATATATTCGATTATAAACCACCTAGAGTTCACCATAAGAGAAGACAGTCAATAGAGCCTGAAGACGTGTGGAAGATTTTGGACAAAATAGACAATGATAGGGATTTGGCCTTAATTTTAACTCACCTATATACTGGCTTAAGACCTACAGAAATTTTGGCCTTAAAAAAAGAAGATCTTGATCTTGATAAAGGTACTATCATAGTAAAAAATACAAAAACATACCAGGACCGCATAGTTCCAATTCATAAAAAACCTATGATGGCCTTAAGAAAGTATCTTGCCAAGAGAATTGACGATTGCCCATCACTATTCTATTCTATCAGAGAAAAAACTCCAATGACTTTGTTCGGATATAGATTCGCATTGAAAAAATATTGTAATAAGGCTAGAATAAAAAGAGTCACACCTTACCAGCTCAGGCATACCTTTGCCACTCAGTTTATTGAAAATGGTGGTGATGTTCTTATTCTAAAAAGCATAATGGGCCATTCAAACATTAAAACTACTGAAGGCTATGTTCATGAGAATACGAGGATGATTATGAAGGGCTATGAGAAAGCATGTCCTGAATTTTAATTTTGTTTTTCTTTTATTTTCATTAAAGGATCCTTTAACCTTCCTAACTTCTATTATACGATAGGGGCCAATTCGTTGAATGGAACGTAGTTTTAAAATTAAGGTCACACTAAAAGGTAAGCATAAAAGAACTAATTAGAAAATATTATATTAGATCCTAGATATTTTCTATGTCCTTTAATGCCAAGTCTTTTGACACTTTTTGGCTTATTATCCTGATTTCATCTGATGTGCCCATAATATTCACATATGAGGAGTAAGTTTTATTCTTAAAAAATCAATCAAAACAGATTAAAAAAATGTGAAGAGAAAACTCTCTTCACATTAACACGCTATAGATATATTCTATCTAATACTCTCAAAGGTCTCCCTTTGAAGAGAATCCTTGGTGTAGGTATTCTCTTAATAATACACTTTGAATAAAAGTATTTAAATATTTCGCCTATTTTGTCAAATCCTCAATACTACAACTATGTATTCTTTTGTTCATTTGGCCATATATAAGTTCTTTTAGGGTGATGATATCTTCTTTGTTCTTGGAATCTAAAGATACTAAATAATCGTTATCTTTTATCATTTGTATATCTTGTGGAGTATAGAATTTAAAACATCCATCTCTTTTATGGACAAAATTTATGAATTTTGGAATACTGTTTAAGATGGATTTTTTATCAATTTTATTATCTCTTCCGGGATACAGATAGAATACTGGTCTTTTAATAAATTTGTGAAGTTCTATCTTTTTTTCATGAATGTTTGTAATTTTAGGTAAGTCCTTATTCCCTATATAATGAGTAAATAATTGTTGTTCTTCTAGGTCAGGAAAAATATTGATTAGATTATCAGATCTTAAAAAGAGATTCTTTTCATATAACCTATGGCTAACTATTTTACAGACAATATCTGCTAATGAAATCAATACATTGGTCATATCTCCGTTATAGTAACAAAATATATTTGGATAAACAGATATATCTTCCCATGCATTAGTCAATTCGCTTTGAAAATGGTCAATATAAACATTAGCCTTTTTCCCATAAATATATGGATAGAGTTTCCATAAACATATATGGGGAAAACTATTTGCGAGATGTTGATTGTAAAAATCAATTATATCGACAGATTGAATCTCTTTGCGCTTTCCATATATTTTAATTCTATTATTTAATATTCTATTAGAATTAAATATAGTATAAATAATATTTATTCCTGAAATATAAGGTAAAACTGAAGTAAAAATATCTTCGTGAATAGAAGTGCTTCCGTCTGTAATTTGTAGTATTTCGTTGCTGCTAATTATATCCCTATAAAGTTCCAAATCATGTTTCTTAAAGGCATTTTTTAATCCTGAATAATATGCCTTTTTAAGATTAGTTAAATCTTCAGTTACAATAGCACATCCGATCATTGATAAAAATATCTTTTTATCGAATCCATTTCTGCTTAATACTTCTTTGTGAAAAACAACTGAGTCAATCCCCAAAGAAACAGCCATGGCAATCATACCATTTCCTAAATATAAATAACTATCTGAAATGCATTAGTTTTCCAGTTATGTTAATTATGGCCGTAAAACTAAATAAATTTAAGTATTTAAATAGACCAACTTAGCTATTGCGCATAAGGCTAATTATGCGAAGTAATTATACATTTGTGTTTTATTTTAAACAAATTATTTGAGGGATATAACGTTTCTGTAATCTATAAAATTTTATTTATTTTTTAAAAATTAATATATAATCTTTAGGGATAAATCTTCTATATTTCTCATGATGATTACTAAGTATTTTTTCTATAGGGCAACTAATTAAACCTTCATATGTAAAACCTACTTTTATCGCATCTTTTATTGCAACTCTAGTTAGGCTATCATCTGTAGAAGGGTCACCATAAACAATAAAACAATATTTATTTTTTTTCAATATTTTATACATCTTTGCAAGAGCTACTTCTAATTCAAATTTGAAATCTTTTGAATTTTCCATTGTTTCTTTTCTTATAGGTTTGTCAATTTCTAACCATTCAAAATTTAATCTATATACTTCCGTGTATTTTGATCCTGTGCCATAAGGAGGAGAGGTAATAATAATATCTATAGAATCAGGTTCAATTATTTCATCCATTTTTCTAACATCATATACATATAGTTTTGGCTCTGAGTATCGACTTAAATCCCCTAAATTTTCTACATACTCTTTCATTTGTTTGCACATTAGATTTATCTTTTCTTGAAACAATGGGTATGCTTCAGGAATTTTTTTTCCTTTTTTAATTGATATATGTTGTTGAGCATTTTTTGCATTTGATACTTTCCTAATTATGCTAGAAAATCCCAATAATAGAAAATCCCTAAAGTCAATATCAGAGACCATATTGATATGGTGTCTAATAATTCCTAAATCGAATTTTGATTCTGAAGAAAACCATTTATCTATATTCTTAATATTTGGTAGATTATAATTATAATTACTATACTTAGTTTTTCTATTATTGGATATATCTTCTTCAA
>Ga0172382_10003095_pt1 | contig 26696 bp, 30 predicted proteins | sample Leawel138RmetaG_FD_122245 | JGI IMG/M metagenome (GOLD analysis project Ga0172382, IMG submission 122245) | Leachate microbial communities from a municipal landfill in Southern Ontario, Canada - Leachate well 138R metaG | ecosystem: Engineered > Solid waste > Landfill > Unclassified | place...
CACTTCGAGTCCGAAAACTCGAAACGTCACATTTATTGGCGGAATGTACTCCCTCAAAAAAAGAAGCACATCCAATCATCACTATCCAGTTGACAAAGAACAAGGCAGCTGATTCGCTGCTGTGCGGTCCGGACCAACTGTCCGGGGCACGAGGTGGATAATAGCGAGCTTACCCAGGGGTGTCAACCCCCAATTTTGTTTTTTTTGTAAACGCCCAGAAATCCCGAAAAATCGGGATTCTTCTATTCACACTTGAAGGTTAGAAAGAGCCCGGAAACCTGGATGAGTGACTCATCGTTCTCGAGCAGCATAGACCGCCACCGCTGCCTGCAGAGCGACTTCGGGGCTTACAGAATAGCGGCGGCACAGCTCCGCCAACTCCCCGAGCTGAGCAGGCGGAGGCGTATAGAACAACCGCGCTCCACCGGGGGGCGCCGCCACCTCTGGCAGTCCTTCATAAGCCTCTACAAATCCGAGCAGGTATTCCACCGCCAGAGCCAGCTCACTCTCCGGCCAGGAATCCGGATCAACCTCCCCCGGGAGTTCAAATTCGATGGTGGAAGGGAGGGTCGCTGACAGCAGCGGGGCGACGCCCTGATTTCCGCAGAGGGGACAACTTATTTCACCTTCCAAGTGGGAGGCCGGCCCCCCACAAGTCGGACACGAGATCTCCATGAGCATAAGCTACTCTTTTTTGAAATTGCGAGGCAACCTTCATCCTATCATCTAGGAGCATAGGAGTAACGTTGCGAAGGGTCACCGACCATGATCTTCGGAAAACGTGTAGAAGCGGGACTCGACATCGGCAGCTACGCGCTTCATTGGGCCGCCTGTGATTCTCGAACTCTTTCTACGGAAGTATGCAGCAAGCCGTTGTTTCTCCAAGGAATGGGCGACTTGAGGGCTCCCGGCGTGGTAGATCGGGTCGGTGCGCTTCTCAAGGAGTGCGAAAGTCTGTCCAAACTCTGGACCAAGCAAGTCGTGGTGGGAGTGCAGGGCACCCAGGTGGTCAGCGGCTATCTGGAACTGCCATCCCTCGAAGAGAGTGAAAAAGAGATGGCGGTGATCTCCTCGGTTTCCCGGGAGATACCGTTTCCGGTCCACACCATGGACATCGTTCATCTACCCGTCAAGTCTCTAAACGCGGACCAGTCCGCGGTCTTCTACTCCGCCTGGCCCAAAGAGCAAAGCCACCTCCTGGAGAAGATCTGTCGGGCTGGCGAACTCAAAATCAAGCGCATGGAAGTCACAGGAATCGGGCTGACCCGCGAAGTGTTTCGAAACCATGCTCTGGACCCGGAGCAGTTTCACTTCCTGATCAACATCGGTCACGAGATGACTCACCTGCTGTTTGTGAGAGGGGGGTATCCCTACTACTTGAGAGACATCGCCATCGGCGGCAAACACATGACCGAAGCCATCGCCCTGCGCAACGGGCTCTCCTGGTCGGAAGCCCAAAGCAAGAAAGAAAACTCAGAAATCGGTGAGCTCTCCAGCTCTTTAGGATCTCTATTGAGCGAGTTGGTCTTCGAATTCCGCCGTACAATCGACTACTTCCAGCGGCGATTTCAAGTTCAGAGTCTGGGTCAAATCTTTCTCTCCGGGGGGAGTGCTCTCTTAGGAGGGCTTCCCGATTGGCTTGAATCTAGGATCGGTCATCCCCTCCAGGTCGATAGTTGGAACAACTTAATGCCGAAGAACAACTCATCGCCGGCCCTGTACAAGGCCGCCCTGGGATTGGCGTTGGGCAAATGAGTCACTGGCTGGAGCACCTACCCGGGCTTACTCCGGAGCTGATTCAAACTCTCCTTTCCCAGAATTGTGATTCGGCGCAGGTCAAACTTTTAAAATCCCAAGGCTCTGTGACCACCGAACAGATCTTGAAAGCGAAAAGCGACTTCTTTCAACTTCCTTGTCTCTCTTTGAGTGAATACCACGTATCATCGCAAGCTCTCAGCCTGCTCACCGAGGAACAGGCCCGGAAGTTCAATGTTCTACCGCTGTTCGGCAGAGGCAACCTGCTGTTCGTTGCTATCGACGATCCGATGGATCTGCCCCGAGAAGATTTTCTCCGTAAACTGACCGGCAAAAGAATCAGGGCGGTCTTAGCGGATACCGCCGATATCTCCGCGGAAATCTCCAAAGCCTATCTGAAAAAGAAGACCCCCACCGATACCGTGGACTTCGAACCCAGAGTGGATGGCTACGTCGAAACCGAAAACCTGGTGGAAGAGACCAGTCCGGTTGTCAAGGAGGTCCGCCACCTCCTATCCCGAGCCATTCGCATGGGGAGCAGCGATGTCCACATGGAGCCAGATCAGGCCGAGGTCTTTATCAGGTACCGCATCGACGGTACCCTGCATGAGTTCGGCGGCCCCGATCTCTCGAACTATCCAGCTCTGGTCTCCCGCGTCAAGATCATGAGCGGACTGGACATTGCCGAACGCAGGCTGCCTCAGGACGGGCGCACCCGGGTCGAGGTCGATGGAAAGGAATACGACCTTCGTGTAAGCATACTTCCGAACGTACACGGCGAGGGCATCTGTATCCGGATCCTCGATCCGGAATCCACCAAAATGACTCTCCAGCAGATGGGGTTTGAGCCCGACACTCTTAGGCGCTACCAGGAAACCATCGAGAAACCGAACGGCATCGTGCTGGTGACCGGACCGACCGGTTCCGGAAAGTCCACCACGCTGTACGCCACCCTCCAGCAGATCGCCACTCGAGAGCGCAAACTGATCACCCTGGAAGATCCGGTCGAATATAAGATCCCGGGCCTGGTTCAAGTGGCCATCAAACCGTCCATAGGCTTTTCCTTCGGCACCGGACTCAAGGCCATTCTGCGCCACGACCCGGACGTGGTGATGCTGGGCGAAATCCGGGACCTGGAGTCGGCCGAGATCGCTTTTCAGGCCGCCCTAACGGGCCATCTGCTTTTTTCCACCCTGCATACCAACAGCGCTGCCCTGGCGGTGACCAGGTTGCTCGATATGGGGGTCCAGCGATTTCAGGTCATGGCGGCACTCTCCGGGGTTCTGGCTCAGCGTCTTCTGCGCAAACTTTGCCCGGAGTGTAAGGCGCCCAGGACCTTGAGCCTGCGAGAAATTCGTGGGCTCGGCCTGAGCGAAGACCGAGTTCATTACAAAGTTTATCGTGCCACCGGTTGTACCGAATGCCAGCAGATCGGCTACAAGGGCCGAACCGCCGTGCACGAATTTCTTCAAATTACAGACGCCATGAGAGCCCTTCCCTCCCGCGAACTGACCGAGGCTCATCTGGTAGCACTGGCCAGAGAGACGGGCTTTGAGACGATGCGTGAAGTGGCCATCAAGAAAATGCTGGAAGGAGTCACCTCCATGTCGGAGGTGCTTTCAATCACCTGATGATTACAGTCTTTATCGGAGAGGATGACCCTACTCAAGCGCTCTATCTCAAGAAGGTCTTAACCAAAATCACCGGGACCCCGCCCACCGTCTTCCCCGACGGGTTAGCCCTCTACCAGGCTATTCAACAGGATCGACCCGACCTGATCATTTCCGACAACATTTTACCGAAGCTCGACGGCGTAGATATCGCTCGTCTGGTGAAGTATCACGAACGGACCCAGGCCATCCCGTTTCTGATGGTTTCCGCGATCCGTTCCGACCTCTTGGAAGGTTTCGATGAGTGCGGAGCCGACGGGTTCCTGAGTAAGCCGGTCAAGCGAGTCGAACTCGCCGAAATCATCGAGACACTGTTCGGGCCGATGGCACCCCCGGAACCGAAATCAGAATCCGAAGCGGAATAGCTACATTTGAGAGGCCAGGCTCAAGAACGGTAGCCCCAGGGCCACGATGATGGCCCCGATCACAAGGCCGATCACGATCATCATCAGGGGTTCGATGGTCGCGGTCAACGCTTGCAGTTGCGTGTTGACTTTGTGGTCATAAAAATCCGCCACTTTGTCCAACATAGCATCCAGTTTACCGGACTCTTCTCCGGCGGAGACCATCCCGATTGCCGCATCAAGAAAATAGGGATTCTCTCTTAAGCAAGTGGACAACGTACTGCCCGTTCGGAGGCCTTCAATGGCCTGCTCCATGGAGTTGGCGAAGACCCTATTCCCCGCACTTTCACCAGAAAGCTGGACCGCATCTAGCAGAGGAACCCCTCCCGAATATAGCAGGCAGAGAGTACGAGCGAATCTCGCTGTATAGAGAGTTCGGTGAAAGCTCTTAAATTTGGGTAAGGACAGTTTGGTCCGGTCCACCCACTCCAGGAATACCGGGTTCCGCAGAGCGGTCCGGACCAGCAGTACCCCCATCAAGAGTCCCAGCAGGCAAATCACTGAATAGTCACTCAAGAAGCTGCCGATCCCCACCAGAATCTGAGTGCTCACCGGCAAGGCCAGCCCCAGGCCTCCGTAAAGCTCTCTTAAGTACGGTACACCGAAGGCCAGGATCGTGGCTACCAGCAAACCAGCAAAAGCCAGAACCACGAAGGGGTAAGTCAGGGCACTCTTGACCTGATCTTTCAACTGTTCGGTTTTCTCCAGAAAGACCGCCACCCGGTCAAGCATCTCCGGAAGCTCCCCGCTATCCTGACCGGCCTTGACCATGCTGAGGTAGAAATTATCGAAGACCGCAGGATGCCGCCCCAGGGCTTCCGAGAGCGATGAACCGGTTCCCAGGGCCGAAGAAATATCCAGCAGGATTCCGCGTAGTATCCGGTTTTCCACATCGTGATAGATGGTGTCGATGGCTCGCTTCAGTGGGATGCCACCCTCCAGCATAGCGGCCAGGGTCTGGCTAAAGTTCAGCACATCTTCCCCCTTGATCGGGTTGAGCACCCGATCGAGGGAAAACTTCTGAACCTGGGTCTCTAGCCTGGTAACTATGGAATACCGCTCGGTAAGCACCCCCAGCGCCGCCGTCTTGCTGTCAGCCTCCAAGACTCCGGCAAAGCGCTGTCCCTTGTCATCTAGAGCGGCGTATTGGAACTTCAATGCCGTACTCTCCTGTATGAGGTTTTGGTTGAGCGACCTGGTTTCCCTCTAGTCTAGCCTTCGCATAGGCGATAAAAAGAAAGAATGATAGAATACCGAGGTGCGCCGGATCGAACAAAATGGATATACCCTCCTGGTGGAAGCGCTGGTTGCGTTTTCTTTGTTTCTGGTAGCCGCTCTGGGCTTTTACAGCATGCTGGCCGGTGTGCAACGAGCCGAACTCAAGGCGCGCCGTACGGTGGCCGCCACGGCCTACGCCAAGGAACTCCTAGAGATACACCGCGCCTATAACTACCCAGATCTGCCCCTCGGCAAGACTTCCGGAAGCCGCTCCGTCCAGGCGGTCAGACGGGGCACCACTTCCACTATGACGATGAACCATCTGGTGACCGTGCGAGACGGTCCGATGACCGGGACCAAGAGCATCCTGGTAGAAGTGTCCTGGCATAGTGGGAGTGTGAGTCTGGAGGGGTATGTCGGGCAATAGAAGGGCTATGACCTTGCTTGAGGTCGTTGTGTACTGCACCCTGCTGTCGGTTTTTTCGGCCATGCTGTTCTTGACCCTACCGGTCCGAAACGTGGGGTCTTACATGATGCTCCAGGAGGCCTCCAACGAAGGGACCACGGCCTTGCGTATGCTCAATCGGGAGATTGCCAATAGTAGCCGAGCAAGCCTAACGATCAACGAGAACGAGAAGGAGTTTTCTTTTCTCAGCGGGGTGCCGGACCAGGGTGGTCCCTATCGATACGACTCCCAGGGCCGGGTGGAATGGACGGGCTGGCTCACTTATGCCCGCTCCAATCGTTCCCTGGTTCGCACTTGGAAACCCTTCAGCAAGCCCGCCGCTGTTGCAAATATTATCCCCTTGAATCAAATGGGTAGTGCGCCCTCGGAAGTGGTGGTCCGAGACCTGCTGAGCATGACAGCCTGGGAAGAACCGACCGGTTGCTGCAACCTACGGCTCTCGCTTTCGGTGGAAGGCTCCTCCATAGAAGTTGCCACTGCGGTGGTGGTGAGAAATCCATGAGAAGACAAACCTCCGAACGGGGGGTCATGCTGATTATGGCCCTCGGCCTTTTGACCATTCTCTGGTTCATGGTGCTGGGATTTGCTCGCTCCTCCAGTCACGAATTGCGACTGGCCACCGCCAGCCTGGCTACCGAGCGCTCATTGGCTGCCGCCGAGTCCGGGCTGGTGATCGCGCTGCAACACCTCAAAGAAGACCCAGAGTACCGGGGCGACAACAAGTACACCCGTCTGCAATACTCTCAAGAGGAATACTTTGTGGAGGTCCTGGAGGGCAACAAATCGCCGGTTCCACTCCCGGAAAACACCGTTTTTGTCCGGAGCTACGGCAAAGATCGCAGTGGCCGGATACGCCAGGCCGCCGTCGTGGTTCAGTTGGGCCAGGGGCAAGAAAGCCTGCTCTCGTTTGCGGTCTTCGCCTCCAGCCTGGATATCAATGGTGGCAGCGCCATTGAGAGCTATGATTCCGAAGGCAGCGGGTCCACCGACCAGGCCACGGTGGGTACCAACTCCACCGGCCCCGGGGCCATCAACCTGGCAGCCGGTACTTATATTCGGGGTGAGATCAAAGTGGGCGAAACGGGAATTCCTGGGGAAGCAAAGCCTCGCAATCCCACCACCGACAGTAAAAACACGGTTTGGAAAAATTGGAATGCCTGGAGTCTTGCCGAATCTCGACTCGACCAAGCGCAGGAATACCCTCCGGTGGACTTCCCTTCTATCGGAAGCACCAAGGTCAAAGTGGACTGGAGCGGAGTCAACCTCGCTCCCGGAGCTTATAGCGACCTGTCAGCAAGCGGGGGCGGCGAGGTTCGCCTGAGCGGGGGCACTTATGTTTTTAACAGCCTCAAGCTGACCGGAGGGGCTAAGCTATCGGTGCCGGGAGACAAGCCGGTAGTCATTTACGTAAAGAAGGACCTCGACCTATCTGGTGGGACTGTCAACAACACCAGCGAAAGGGCCCGAAACCTCTTGTTTATGATGAATAAGAACTCGCTGGCCAAGTTGACCGGTGGGGCCAGGGCTTACATGACCGTCTACGGTCCTGAGGCGAGCGTCGAAATGTCCGGGGGAACCCGACTTTATGGAGCCGTGGTGGCCGATGATATTCGACTCAACGGGGGTGCCCGGATCGTCTACGATGTAGACCTGGCCCGAAATCCACCGGATGTCCTGTCCGGAGGCTCCACTGGAGGAAGCTTCAATATTCTAAGTTGGCAACAGCTATAAAAGGGATGTTAAACGACTGGTCTAATCTCCCCCACACGGTGTAACCAACCAAGTACCTAAGGGGAGTCACAATGAACAGAAGACAATTCACCAAACTCATGGCAGCCGCCGTTGCAGGCGTCGTCGCCGGAACTTCGGCAGCTTCGGCCCAGCACCACTCCTGGGACAAGAATGACAGCAACGAAAAGACCAAGAGCAAAGACGGCTGCGAAGGCAAAGATGGCTGTAAGGGCAAGGACGGCTGTAAGGGCAAGGACGGCTGTAAAGGCAAAGACGGCTGCAAGGGCAAGGACGGCTGTAAAGGCAAAGACGGCTGCAAGGGCAAGGACGGCTGTAAGGGCAAAGATGGCTGCAAGGGCAAAGATGGCTGTAAAGGCAAGGATGGTTGCCCCGGCAAGGATGGCTGTCCAGGGAAAAAGTAGAGCCGCGAAATGGGGCCGGGTCGACCTGGCCCCTTTTCGCGGCCAGGAAGCTTTTGCTGCGCTTATGATACCGAATAGATGGGGACTACCAGACTTTGGGCTCGGTATGGGGCTGCGCTCGGTGCATTACGACCACGTTCTAAGCCAGCGACCCCGGGTCGATTTTTTCGAAGTCATTTCCGAGACGTTTCTGGACAAGGGCGGAAAGCCTTTGGCCGTGCTGGAGGAGGTTGCTTCCCACTATCGCGTCTTGTTGCACGGGGTCTCGATGTCGGTAGGCAATACCGATCCCCTGGATTTCGACTATCTGGCAAAGCTCAAGAAACTGGCCCTGAGAGTCAAGGCTCCATTCGTTTCCGATCATCTCTGCTGGACAGCCTACTTGAGCCACAACTCCCACGATTTGCTTCCGATTCCCTTGACCGAAGAGACTCTCAAGCACGTGGCAGAGCGGGTTCGGCAGATCCAGGACTTTTTGGAACTCCCGCTGGCCCTGGAGAATCCCTCAAACTATCTAGAGTTCAAGATGTCCCAGATGTCCGAAATTGAATACCTCTCCCGGCTTGCCGAAGAGGCTGATTGCGGGCTTCTGATGGACGTCAACAACGTGTTCGTGAGCGCCTATAACCACGGGTTTGATCCTGAAGAGTACATCGAACAGGTTCCCGTCGAGCGGGTGCTTTATCACCACGTAGCGGGCCACACCCACAAAGGGACCCACATCGTGGACACCCATTCCGATCACGTGGTGGAAAAGGTCTGGCAGATGTACACACGCCTGCACCAGCGCCACGGCGGCCGCAGCACCATGGTGGAATGGGACGCCGACATCCCTGACTTCGAAACCGTGCATAACGAAGTGCTCAAAGCCCAATACTACCGTGACCTCGCCAACGCACGCGCGAATACTCATGCCGCAACCTAAATTGCACGAGATCCAGGCGTGGCTCCATACCTTCGTGGTGCAGCCCGGTGAGCAGGAAGCCGCCTTGAGGGCTGCTGAAGAGAAAGCCGGGTTCAAGGCCGGGTCAGCCGACGACTTGGTCCTGCCCTCCCCCACCCTCACCCCTCAAGAGCGTCTCCAGATCTATCGTGGAATGTATCTGTTGAGAATGCAAGAGGCGCTGGAGATCGATTTTCCCGCTGCCCGTTGGTATCTGGGAGATGCTCGATTCGAGTCGCTGGTCGCGAGCTACGTACATCGTTACCCTTCCCGATCTTACACCCTGGATCATCTGGGAAAGCACTTCGCTACATTCTTGCGAGAGGAAATTTCCGAGGCCGTCAGCGAGTTGGCGGCCCTGGAGTGGAGTCTTTGTATGGTGGCCATCGCCCACGACGCCCCGAGCCTCTCCATGACAGACCTCGCCGGAATACCCGAAGAGCGTTTTCTCGATTTAAGGTTTCAGCCGGTCCACGCCCTGGAACTACACCAGTTCGAGTACAACGCCAATACCGTCTACAAATGCTGGAACAACGGCTCTCCCCAAATCTCCTTACAGGCTGAATCCTGCAATCTGGTGTGCTGGCGGCATGAACTCAAAGTCTGGCGTTTGGAGTTGAGCGACTCCGCTTTCCACTTCTTAACCGGACTGTGCCAGGGTAAATCCCTGGGTGAAAGTCTCGGCGAGACTATCGAAGAGTACCAGGAAACAGAAGAGCAACTTTTTGAATGGTTCCAGAGTTGGGTCCTGGAAGGATTCTTTCAGGGACTAGAAACCGGGCCGGCCGGTGTTTTCGGTCCGCCGCTCTAAGCGCTCGACACGTCCTTCAAGAGTGCCCTCACGCCCCCCCAGCAGGTCCAGCTCATCTCTTAATTTCACGATCAGGGCCCGCAATTCAGCCACCTCGTCACGGGTCGCGAATTGAGCATTGCGAACCTCCCAGTCGGCCAGGTAACGGTCCAGGTCCACCACCAATTCAGCCCTGGTTATGGCGTCTTTCTGATTGGCTGGAAGATCTTGAGTCTGGGCAACGGCCAGACCTGAGAGTAAGGCGAGACTGATCAGGAAACTAAAATACTTCACAACTTCCATTATAACCGAAAAAGGGCCGAACTGTCTCGGCCCCTGAAAAGTCTATCGTTCTGGGCTTCTATTTCGCCAAAATGTTAGTAGCCGCGGAGGTGATTCCCAGGGCAGCAATTCCGGAAGCCACTCCCATGACCACACCGGCCGCGGGGCTCTGTACGAAGGCTCCGATCGCTCCACCGGCGGCAGCCCCGGCCACTCCACCGATGATCGCACCGGTTCGGGTGTGGTTGGTGTTGTTCATAAAGCCCATGACATCGCCCATCAGTCCTACGGCTCCGAGGACGGTTCCACCGGCTAGGGCTCCACTGGCCACTCCAGCCACGGTGGCGGCGGTCCCCAGGTTGCTCCCGGCGTAGAAGGCCAGGGCTCCCGCTCCAGCCGTGGCGACGGCTGCCAGGGCGTACTTGCCGGCCTTCACCAGGGGAGAGGTGGTGCTATCGCTGAAGGTAAAACTTTCGGTGGGTTGAGAAGCCTCAGGCTTGGTTGCGGCCTGAACGGGTGCTGAATAGTTCAAAGTCTGGGGTTTGAAAGTGCTCGTGATTTGCATATCGATTTCCTGTTCGGTGTATATTTCAAGATCAACATAACTCTCGTACCTTAAAATATCTTGAAATAAAAAAACCGCCCGAAGCGGTTTTTTTTCAGGAACCTCAGTCCTCTTACTTGGGCATAAACACCCGAACACTGGTACCGTAGTTGGTGATCTGGTTGCGGATCTTGTCGCTGGCCTCTTTGCCGTTGCCCAGAGCGATGGAGATGTGCCCGTGGGGGTGCCCCGCGCCCTTGTTCCAGACGACCACCGCTCCGGCCGGTAGTTTTCCGAGATCCCGAGGGTTTACTTTGATCTCGGTAAACTTAGGATTCTTGGCGAGTTGATCGGCTCCCATATAAGCGCTGGCCCCAGAGACATTGACCCCGTGTCGGCGAAGCGCATTGGCGACCCACTTGTAGCAGTAACCACCCGGGCCATTGGCGTTGGCTGCAGCATCTTTGGCCAGGGCTGCTCCCCAACCGGACCCCTGGATGCTGCCGGGGTCCACGGTAGGTCCGCCGGCCGCTGCCGTAGAGAAACCGCCGCCGCCACCGCCGCCACCGCCGGATGCCGGAGCACCCCCTAAAAAGCCGGAAGTCCCAGGAAATCCGCCACCGCCTCCACCTCCGAGGGGCATTCCTCCACCGGGCATACTTCCCCCGAAACCGGGAAATCCACCCATCATGCCGCCGCCGAACGGGTTCATCATTTGAGACATAAAGCTGCTCATGAGTGACATCATCATCATCATCAGAGATTGCATCGAGCCCATTCCGCCCATCGAGGGGGCTCCGATACCCGGAAAACCTTGATTCTGCCTGCAGTTCGAGCAATTGATATTGATATTCAAAGGAGTTTCTCCAATCGAAACGTTTTTTGTATCCTACTGCCAGGGGGTGTAATGCAGGCGGAATGGGCCCGAATGATGTTACCGTATTGTAAACACAGACAAGGTCATTCCAGAAGCCACCGAGTCAAACCGCATGCCGGCGCCGTCCTCGGTCCTGCAGGCCTTAAAAGATCCTTAAAAACTTCAAAGCCTATCTATTTTGTCCGGCTGTTAACAGGACGTTAGTGAATCGGGCCGTTTTCTGGCTTACCGTGAAATTAGAGTTTGAGCAAAATAGAAATTCAACACTCAGAAAGACCACTATCAAATTATGAATATTATGCAGACCACCTCGCGGAGTGCCGTGCAAGCGACGGCACCGAGGGCCCAGGCGGAGAAACCGCCCGAAGAGAAGGCCCCCGAGTATGAAATCAAGCAAGACATGTACGATGTAGCTGATCGCTACAACGACAGTCGGCGATTTGCCAACGGAACCACCGGGCTTCTCCTGGGGGCCGTGACAGGTGCCGTGGACGGGCTCATCCGTTCCCCCCAGGTCGCCTACGAATTTGCCGAAAACATGATCCAAGCCGAAACCATCGGCCCCAACTTGAAGGTGCTGGGCACTCTCGCCGCTCTGCCGGTAGGAGCCCTCTCCGCCGTCGCCTCTCCTTTCGTTCAAGCCTTCCGGGACGCCCGAATGGTGAGCAACGTTTACAATGAACAGACCGGCCCTCTGAAGCAAGACGCCATGGCCGGTTACATCGACAAGAAATTCTCCTCCGAGAACCCTTCCTTCTCCAAGGGGATCGTTCAGGACTTGGAAGTGTTCGGAGCCAAGAAGCTCGGCGAGGGTGAAAAGCCCTACGACGTGCCAATTTTGAGCCCTCTCTTCTCGATTGCCGGTGGCGTCGTCTCCGGGGCCATCAGCGGAGTAGTCGGATTGACGGCGGGCCTTGCGGCCGGAATGCTGACCACCAGCAAAGAAGCCGTAGGTGCAATCTTCGGCAAGGACCAGACCATCGGCAAGCGTGTCGGCCGGCTGCTCACCTCGCCTCTACATACTGTCGCCATCCCTTACGGCCTGGTGAAAGAAGGCCTGAAAGAATCCGTGCCTCGCGGATTCGTGGATGGCTGGAAGCACGGGCCGGTCAAACCCGTGGTGGATACCGCTAAAGCCTCCGTGACACTCGCGGCGGGCGTGCTGAAGGAAGCATGGGAGAGATAAGATGAGAATTGCAGCAACCCAAGTAAGACCAAATCAAGCCCCTCAACAACCGCCCCAAAATACCAAACCTGAGCCACCCGCGAGTGACTCCATGGTGGAAAAGATCGTGGACAACACGTATCTTTCCGCCAACTACGCCGCTTCGGGTCTGGCCGGCGCCTTCTCGGGTACCGGTGCCTGGGTGACCACCGGGGTACCCCAGACCTTGAAATCGACCGCTTCTATCCTGACCAACGTGGCCAAAACCGAGAAGATCGGTCCCACCCTCAAAACGCTGGCACTGGTTGCCGCCGTTCCGGTGATGGCCGTGGGCGGAGCCGTGGCCCTGCCCGTCAGCCTGCTGGCCGGCGTTTGGCAAGGTGCGGGTGAAGTGGACAACTCCATTCCGCGGCAGTTCACCGTAACCCAGGCGTCTAAAGAAGCCTACACCGAAGTGAAAGACGGATTGAACTCGGTGGGCAAAGGCATCCAGGAAGAGATGAAAGAGCTCGGTGATTACAAGCTGAAACCCGGTGAAAAGCCCATCGACATCCCGCTGATCAAGGCCGGTAAGACCCTGATCATGGGTGCCATCGGAGCTGCCGTGGGCGGCATCGCCGGCGCGGTCAGCGCTCTTGCAGCCACCGCCACCGAAGGCGCCAAAGGCATCGGACAAGCTTTCTCCGACGACAACCTGAACATCGCCGAGAAGTTCGTGGCAGCCGGGGCGAGTGTGGTCGCGGCACCTCTGCACGGCGCTATGTACGGAATTCGCACCGGATTGGCGACCTTTGGCAACAGTCTCAGCACAACCTGGGACAAAGACTCCGTGGTAGCAGGCGCCCAGAGCATCATCAACGATGCCAAAGTCGGCGTTTCAGCCTCGATTGCTCCCAAGACCGTTCTGACTCAGGTGCGAGAAGAGAAATAGTTCTCTCTCTAACGTGAAATGAAAAGAGCGCGGCTCCGGCTGCGCTCTTTTTTTCACGTTAGAAAAACCCACCATCCTCCATCATCTGTTTCAATCTCTCTTGAGTTCGCTCGTGCTCGGGGAGGGCCATCCACTCTTGGATGGGAAAGCCGGCGAGAGTTACGCTGGAGCTGCTGATCGAAACGCTTTGGTAGGAGGCCGCCTTTTGGACGGATTGATACTCCCGCCTTTCCAGACCCTTGAGCATGCCTTCGATCTCCTGCATCTGCTCTCGCAGCTGAGGGCTCGGCTCGGCTTCGGCCAATTCGGCCAACACCTCTTGCAAGATCTCTTGAGCCTCGTCGTAACGCTGGGTGGCGAGCGACTGTTGAGCCGCTTTGAGCCCACGCGCGGCCAGTTGAAGGGCGCGCTTTTGCAAAACCTCGGGCTGCACCGGAAATTCATCTAGTCGAGCGTGCTCGATGCACGGAAGCCGCAACGTCTCTGTCACCTGACAACGGAGCCCAGATTCGCGATCCGTGTAATTCAGAACCACGCGCACCAAATCACGCGGTGTGGGCATCTCCGGTACGCTCAACTCAAAAACCACATCCTTGGGCACACCGTAGACCAGGTCGGTGAGTCTCAGAGTTCCGTCCTGCCGGTTTTCCATGGGATTATAGAGCCGCAGTGCCTGGGCACCGGACAGGGTTTCCAAGCGCAGTCCTGCCTGGGAGCCGTAGGTGAGGCTCAGTCCATACAGCTCTGTTTGAAAGAACGGCTCCAACTGCTCGGGGGAGCTCGCGTGAAAGAAGTTGCCACCCCCGGCACCGGACATTTTTGAAAGCAGCACTTCGTTGTAGTGAATTCCCAAACCGATGGTGGAGGTACCGACCCCCCGGCGTTCCCAATCGACCACCTGGCCACAGATCGAATCCAAACACACAAGCCCCACATTCGTTTGCCCATCGCTCAAGACGATGACCCGACTGATCACCGACTTGCGACCCACCCTGCCCAGTTGATTGCAAGCTTCCAGCCAGCCCTGATGCAAGTTGGTCCCACCACCCTCCACGATGGTGTCGATTCGGGCCTTGATCTTTTCTTTGTCTATCACCGCGACCCGGGGCACCACGACCCGGGCCACATCGTCGAAAGAGATCACGCTCAACTGGTCTTCCGGACCCATCTGATCGACCAGCATCTTGGCCGCCGCCCTGGCCTGCATCAAGGGTGGTCCCGTCATCGAACCGGATCGATCGATGGCCAAGGCGACATTCATGGGAGGCCGGTCCGTTCTTTTCACGATCGGCGGCATTACCTTGACCAGCAGTTGAAGCGTGCAGGGCCGGTCGCTGAAGACCACCGGACGGTGGGCTAGAAGTTTGATGGTTGGTTTCATGGCTGACTCTCCTCGTTGTCGGGTCTGTCTCGAACCCGGTTCTGATTGGAGAGTATGACGGGCTACTCAAAGCTCACTCAAATTTGCTCACCGGAGACTTCCGTCACAGATTTTACGGTAGACCTGAGCGAGCCGGCTCGGTACCGAAACGCCCAGGATCTCCTCGAAATAGCCTTCGGCTGCCAGGTAGAGCTTGTGGGCCTCGGCCGATTGCTTCAGCTCTCCGTGGAGCCGTAAGAGGCACTCGTAGGCCTGCTCGTTGCACCGATCCAGTTCCAGGACCCTCTGCCAGTACTCCCCCGCTTTCTCGCGCTTGCCTCGGTGAGCGAAGTAACCCGCCAGGGTGGCCAAAAGATCGACCAACCGACCTTCCACCTCTTCTCGCAACGGAAAGGTCCACTCTTGATAGTCTCCCTCCATGAAATCACCTCGAGCCTGACGGTCGGCTCGCTGCAAAAGTAGGAGCGCCGGATCCCAAGCACCCGCGAGCGATTCCCTGGTGCCCTTTTCGAAGCACTCCTCAAAAAGCTTGAGATCCACTTCAATACGACTCCCCAAGCGATAGCCGTCGGCCGCCCGCTCGATGATCTCCTTGCCCTTTAATCCAGAAAATTTCGAGAGCACGCGCCGAGTCTGGCTCACGCTGTTGTGAAGCGAATGTCGAGCTTTCTCACCTCCGCAGCTCCATAGCAACTCCAGGAGTGACTCTTCCGTCACGATCTTGCCCGCGTGGGCGCAGAGATAGGCAAACAGCATGCGGTCTTTGCGGCTCACCCAATCCTCATCGGGAAAGTGTGAGCCCTGAGAAAGCACGCGAAAAGGTCCAAAAAGCTTGACTTGACAATCGCCGTGCTGTTCTTCCACCGCAGGGTTGGCTTCCGGCAAAACCCCGAAAGCCTGTTTCAACAAATCTGCGTCATGACGACTAACTTCGGCTCTTTCGTCGCCCAAATGCTGGAGCAGCAGATCGCTACACGCCCATTCCAATAGGTCGTCCCAGTCGGCAAAGACCTCCCGGGCCTTGACCAACTCGTCTGTCGGACACTCCCTCAGCCTGGCCAGATGCAGAGCGGCCTTTGCCTCCAAGCGCTTCAACCCCAGGGAACGCGCTCCAAGCCGAACTTCCTGACCCAAACTGGATCGCGGCTCCCCGCGCTGAATGGAAAGCAGAAACTGCTCCAACTTCACCTCCAGTTCGCTCTCTTCGCTCAGACCCGACTGCAGCACTCTCTCGTACAGAGCGTCCGCCTGAGTCCAGTGCCCCAAGGCACGGTGTTTATTGGCCAAGCGAATGAGGTTCTCGAGTCCCACCCAATCAGCCTCGGGAAGGGAAAACTCTCCTGTGGTCCCGCTTGAAAAATCCTTGACAGCTTGCTCGAGAACACGAGATTCGAGGCCGCTCTCTTCACCTTCGAGAATGGAGGTGACTCGCCTCAGCCCCGCAAACGGGCTCAACCACCCGCGATCAACCCCGTTCAGCAAACCGCAGAGATAGACCGTCCTGATGCGGCGCGCCGAAAACCCCGATTCGCTAGCCCTGCGCGCAGCGAACTCGGCCAGTTCGATTCTTCTGGCACTATCATCGAGAGTGGCTCTCAGGATCCCCAGGAGAGCCTCCTGATGATTGCGCCCATGCTGGGCACCCCGCTCTCGTTCCACCAACACCTGCCGCACACTGGCCAAAAAAGCGGGTCCGTCGAACGGCTTCAAGAGATAGTCATCAACCTTCATCTTGAGGGCCCGAACCGGGGTATCGGGACTGGCGTATCCGGTGATCACGATGTAGCCGGCGTGGGGTTGGCTCTTTTTCAGCTGTTCAATGACCTCCAGGCCGTCCATGCCCGGCATTCGAATGTCACAAACAACCAGATCGAACCGCTGGAATCGGGCCAACTCCAGGGCGGAAAACCCATCCGCGGCGGTGGCCACCCGATAGCCCGCTTCCTCGGCCTCCAGTTCCAGGCTGGCCCGAACCAACTCGTCGTCATCGACCACCAGAATGTGTTCACCCACGACCGGGCCCCAGCGTAGAGAACTTCAGCCTGACCAGGGTGCCTTCCGCGGGTGCAGACTCAATGTCTATGTCTGCTGCATGCTCCTTCAGGAACTGGTAGGAGACCGACCAGCCGAGCCCTGTACCACGGCCCGGCTGCTTGGTCGTGTAAAACGGCTCGAACAGCCTTTCCCTGGTCTCTTCGGTCATGCCGCAACCGTTGTCTTCAATCTCCAGTACGCCGTCTTGAAAACAGCGAACGGCGATCCACCCGCCCGAGGAAGGCACGGCATCCCGGGCGTTTCCCAGCAGGTTGATCAACACCTGTACGATGCTCGAGGCACTCCCCTCGATCACCGCTTCCTCGAGTTGCTGTTCGACCTTAATCTCTCGCAACTGAAAGTGCATAAGCTCGAGAGCCTGCGCCACCACTTCGTGCAGACCGAACGGCTTGACCTCCGCTGCACCCGGATGGCTAAAATGGAGCAGGTTGTCGATGATGGAGCGGCAGCGTGCCACCGCCTGGCTCATGATCTCGATTCTTCGATTCAGCTTCGGTTCGGTGAGTTGAGCCGAAACCGAATCAAGATTCAGGGCAATGGCACAGAGCGGGTTGTTGAGCTCGTGGGCGATCCCGGCAGCCAATTCACCGACCGCAGCCATTTTCGAAGCGCTGAGCAGTTGGGTCTGAGTATCCGCCAGTTCCTTGCGTGCTCGAGCCATGGCCTGGTCGTGAATTCGCTCTCGTTCTTCGTGCAGCGCGGCGTTTTCGAGCGCAATGGCGGCCTGCCGACTCAAGGCCTCGATCAACCGCTGATGCTCTTTTTTGAAGATTCCGGTCTGCAGTCGGTTGTCCAGATAGATCGCCCCCCGAACCTCCCCGCCCCAGATCAACGGAGCACACAGGATCGAGCGAACCCCCGACGATTGCACGCTGGCTGTATTTAAGAATCGCGGATCGCTGTAAGCATCCACAAGCAGAAGCGTCTGATCGCTCTCGGCGGCGTGGCTGGCGATGGAGTGACTGAACTGTTCACTCTCGCTCGAGGAGAGATGGATGGTCCACTCGGCACCACTCCGCAGCAAAATGAATCCGTTCTCGGCTCCCACCAGACGGGTTGCCTCACTCAGGAGCGACTTTAGCACCAGGTTCAAGTCCAGGGTAGAGTTCAGTTGAATAGCGGCTTGCAGAAGCAGGTCCAGATGTTCTTTGTCCGCCGAGGCCATCGCCGCAGCTTCGCAGTGAATCGGGCGAGGCCTCTCGGAGCTCCCAGGTAGGACCGGGGCCATTAGAGGTACAAGGTTTCATACCGATTCTTTAGGAGGCGATATGAAAATTGGAGTGGTTTATCCGCAAACGGAAATTGGCACGACCCCGACCGAAGTCAGGGACTACGCTCAAGGGGTAGCCGAGCTTGGCTACACTCACTTTCTAGCCTACGAGCATGTCGTGGGCGGAGATCCGGAGCAGCACCCGGAGCTCAAAGCGGCCCCCTACGATCTGGACAGCCGATTTCAGGAACCGTTCGTGCTATTTGGGTACCTGGCCGGGATCGTCCCACACATGGGGTTCGTGACCGGGATCGTCATCCTGCCCCAGCGTCAGGCCACCCTGGTGGCCAAGCAGGCCTCGGTGGTGGATGTCTTGAGCGATGGCAAATTTCGCCTTGGGGTGGGACTGGGCTGGAACCCCATTGAATACGAGGCCCTGGGGCAAAAATGGAGCAACCGGGCCCGTCGCTTCGAGGAGCAGATCGAGTTGATGCGCGAGTTGCTGAGTCAGAAAATCGTCACCTTCGACGGGAAGTATCATAAGGTGACGGCCGCGGGGTTGAACCCTCTGCCGGTGCAGCGACCGTTGCCGATCTGGATCGGAGCCGCCGCCGAGCCCGCCATTCGGCGAGCCGCCCGCATAGCCGATGGCTTTTTCCCTTTGCGAAAGCCCGAGGGGAGCACCTGGGCCGATGAGATCGAGAAGCTCCACGGCTATCTCGAAGAGTACGGCCGCGATCCCCGGCAGTTCGGAATCGAAGTCACTTTACGCACCGGCAACGGCAGTCCCGAAGATTGGTGCAAGGAGATGGAAGAGTGGAAACGGCTGGGGGCCTCTCACCTGTGCATTCACACCATGGGGTGCGGACTCTCCGGAGTCGACGCACATCTTCAGAGACTGAAACAGGTGGCCGAGACCTTTGGCCTCCAAAGCACGAACTAACCATCCATGATTCTCAATTTTTCACCCCATACAGGGTTTTCCGAAAATTCTTCCAACTTCTGCCAGGTGGCTAGATACGTATTGGTTGTCGATGATGAAAGAGAATGCCTGGAGCTTGCTTCGATCAGCTTGAGGCTGTTCGGTAATTTTGAGGTGTATCAGGCCACGGACGGGCCCACTGCTCTGGCCAAGGCTCGGGAACTGAGGCCCGATGCCATCTTGCTGGACTACTACCTATCCAACTCCAACGGGGGCGAGGTCATCACCTCGTTGCGGCAGGATCCTGAACTTGCCAATATCCCCATCGTGGTCTACTCCGGATCACCCGAAGCCGCCCGGGCCGACGCCGCTGTCACTGACGACATACAGATCCTGGCCAAGCCTCTCAATCCGGAGAGCCTGTCTTCGGTCCTCAAGAAGATCTGCGGAGATTCCTCGAACGAAAGCTGAAGGGCCGTGTCTGCTTCCCGCGAATACTCATGATTGGGCTGGGGAGCAGAAAGAGAGACGGCGCGTTGGCACTCACCTTCAAAACAGACACCTCTAGAAAAATCGCTCGCTTGAAAAAGCTGCTCCAAACTTCTCCCGACGACACCATGACCGCGCTCGCCCTGGGGGAAGCCCATTTGCGGCAAGGACAAAATTTGGAGGCTCTTCTGATCTATCAGGAGATCGCCAGTCGCTGCCGAGTGGCCGATGTGCATCTTGCCATGGCTCAGATCTACGCCGAGCACGGTCACTTTAAACAAGCCGTGGACGAACTTCGAAAACTTCTCACTCTGGAGCCCACCAACGTGGAGGCGAGGCTTATCTTGGAAGAACTGGGTAGCAAGCAAAAGCTTCCCAACGAAGTGTTGGCGTTACTCACCCCTGCTCCCGATCAAAACTCCGTAGAAGCGGCCCGAGAGCGGCTCACCGTGCAACTGAGCCTACTGCAGATGGAGGTCGATTCGCTCAAACGCCAGGCCCAGATGGTACCGGGGCAGCCCGCCATGCACTACTACGCCGACGAAGCAGGAAAACGCTTGCAGCGAGTAAGGGAGCGCCTTTCCCGGCTGCAAAATCTGAAAAGCCGTCAGCTAGTGAGACCCCGACTGGCCTCCTATCTGCTTCCCCTCATCCAATTGAAGGGGGTAGAAAGCCTGACGCTGCTCTCCCGCAGTGGAGAACTGATCGAGCACTCCGGGAAGACCAACCTGGATTCGGAGGTCCTGAAGCAATGGTTGAGCGACGCCCTGGAGTTTCTTGATGACTACCCCGACAAACCCAAGAGCTGGGTCGTGGAGTGCCGCAAAGGAGTGGTACTGCTAGACGTTGCCTCGGCAAACTACGTGCTCATGGTCGTCACCAACGAGTCTCTGAACTTCGGGACCCTTCGCTTTACCGTGGATCGGGTGGTGGCTCAGCTCGATCGGGCGCTAGAAGCCTGATTTCTCTCGGGTGCCCTTGCATTATCTAGCAAGATCAGTATAATGCTCTCCTACGTGAAAACTGGAGGAATCCCATGAACTGGATGGACCTTGAAAGATTTGCCCACAAAAAAGGGATGGGCTCCACCAAAAACGGTCGCGACTCCGCTGCCAACAGGCTGGGTGTCAAGCGATTCGGTGGTCAAACCGTGGTATCGGGCAACATTCTCGTTCGCCAACGTGGCAACAAGTTTTACCCCGGAACCAACGTTCGTTGCGGAAGAGACCACACTCTGTTTGCAGTTGCCGACGGAGTTGTGCAGTTCGAAAGCAAGGACAACAAGACTCTAGTGTCCGTGGTCGTGGAAGCCTAGCCACGCCCCGACAGAGTCACTACAAAGCACCGACTGCGGTGCTTTTTCTTTGTAATGTTTAAAGACGAAGTCAACATACACGTCAAAGCCGGCGACGGAGGGCGCGGATCTCGCTCCTTTCGGCGGGAGAAGTACGTACCCCAGGGTGGCCCCGATGGTGGCGACGGAGGTGACGGAGGCTCTATCATCATGGAGGCTGACGAAAACCTGCACACTCTGCTGGAGTATACCCGCAAGGCTCACTTCAAGGCGCCCCGGGGTGGCCACGGCGCGGGAGCTAGAAAAGCGGGTCGAACCTCCGAAGACAGGTTCTTGCGTGTGCCGGTGGGTACCAGAGTATCCTTGCGAGACTCCGGCATGGTGATCGCCGACTTCACCCGCCACGGAGAGCGCGTGGTGGTGGCCCGGGGAGGCCGCGGTGGTCGGGGCAACATGCACTTTGCCACCGCCGAACGCCAGGCTCCAACCTTTTACGAGTTGGGAGAACCTGGCGAAGAGCACTGGCTGCATCTGGACCTTCGCATGGTCGCCGAGGTCGGTTTTATCGGCTTCCCTAACGCCGGTAAATCTACGCTCTTAAGTAAGATCAGCAAAGCCGACCCCAAAATCGGCGCCTACCCCTTCACCACTCTCAATCCGGTCCTTGGGGTGGTGACCCGGGGTGAACGGATCGCGGTCTTCGCCGACTTGCCGGGCCTGATCGAAGGGGCCGCCAGTGGCGTGGGCCTGGGCCACAAATTTCTGCGTCATATCTCTCGAACCAGAGTTCTGGTTCACATTCTGGACCTGACCAGCATCGAACCTGAAGCCCCCCTGGCCAACTACACGGCCATCAGAAACGAACTCACAGAATACGATCTTCGGCTGTCGCTGAAGCCCGAGATTGTGGTGGTCAATAAGATCGATGTTGAAGGCCACCAAGAGGCATTGGCAAGCTTGCGGGAACTCTTCTCTTCCTCAGGCCGGCCCCTGGTGGAGATATCGGCCGATTCTGAAATCGGGCTAGAGGATCTCCTTGACACGGTCTTTGAGGAACTCAAGACGGCACCGATGCCTGAACCCGTCGAAGTGCACCCCCTTCCGGATCGACGTTCCCTGGAGTTTCAGATCCGAAAAGAGGGCGACCTCTACCGAGTCGAAGGACCCAAGGTTGAACTGCAGCTTGCCATGACCGATCTAGAAGAAGATGAAGCCCTTCACTTTTTCCAACGCCGCCTGGAGGGCTGGGGGGTGCAGGCCGCCCTGCTGGAGGCCGGAGCTAAACCGGGCGACCCCATCGTTATCTCCGACGTCATGTTCGACTTTACCCCCCGAGCGGCCTATCTGACCCAGGGTGATGAAGACCTCGAACCCGACATGCGCCCCTCTCAAGTCAAGAGGCTCCGGAAAAAGAAAGAGCTCAAGTCGATTCGACAACAGTCTGAAGCGCTCTCTCCCACCCGTAAGCGGGGAAAAAAACGGACCAACCAGCCGCCCCGCTTTCCAGAGGATAATTAAGAACTGGGAGCTGGTCCTATGGCGGAGTGCCCCTGCAAACCAGAAAACGACCACAATCGAACAGCCCTCTTGATCTTTGTGGCCATATTTCTGGCATTCTCCACGGTGCTCTGTATCCGCCAACTTTACCGCCAGGGAGATCTGATCACCTCCGACGGGATCGGCTACTTTTCTCATCTGCCAAGCATCTTGGTGGACGGAGATGTCGATTATCGCAATAACTTGGAAAGGTTCGGAATTAGCAGGCGAAACCACTGGCCGATCGGAACGGCGATAAGCTGGTCTGGGCCCTACCTTCTAGGGTATGGGGTTAGCTTGGTGAAAGAGGGGTTCGAGCTTCAAACACCACAGGGAGGCCACGGTTTTCCCGAGCAACTCGCCTGCTGTCTGGCGACGATAGCTTACGGGGCCGCCGCCGTGGCGCTGACCTACCTTCTGTTGGTGCGGTGGTTCGAGCCTCTACCCAGTCTGATCGCGGTGTTCGGTCTTTTTGCCGGAACCAACCTCTGGTACTACCTGCTGTGCGAACCGTACATGTCGCACGGTGTCTCAACTTTTTGGGTTACCGTCATTCTCTATCTTGGGCTTCGTGATGAAGCACTCACCGCGAAGCAAGCGGCCCTCATAGGGGTGGCGGGGGGAATGGCCGCCCTCACCCGTCCTCAAGATGGCTTGGCTCTGGTCGTACCGATCCTGTGGCATCTAGGGCAACACCGAAATCAATTGAGGAAAACCTTGGGTCTTCTCCTGTTCAGCGGTTTTCTTGCGGTGGGCCTGTTCAGCCCTCAACTCACTATATGGCAAGCTCAGATCGCTCCGCCCTCCGGGATTGTCGCGGACTCAACTCCACCAGCGCTCCAAGGAAAAGCGGAAAACTTACTTCACATCGTTCCGGGCGGGGGTCACAACTGGGCCTCTCCTCAATTTAGATGGGCCCTCCTAAATCTCCACAGTGGACTTTGGACCTGGCATCCGCTCACCGCGCTCGCTTTAGGGGGTCTGCTTTTATACGCTGCGCGGAAACTGCGCCTATCCCTCACGCTGCTGACTGGATATCTCATCCTTCTATACATGGTGGCAGCCTGGACTGGTCAGGGGCAAAGTTTTGGGGGCAGAATGATGTGCAGCACATTTGCGTTCTTAGCAACCGGTTTAGCCTATCTCTGTACTCTCTTCCCTAAAACGATAAAAGTCCTCGTGATAGTGGCCGCTCTCCTCAATCTCATCGTTGCGTTGCGCTACCGCCTGCTGATAGTCGAGGCGGGTGGTTACCTCAAAATTTGGGAGATCATAGGACTGTACTAGAATTCGTGCTCTCAGCCAGTCGACCACTGCCAGCGCTCCTCCCACCAACGCGCAGCCATGATGTAGAGCAAGAAACAATACGCTCGCGAAAGCCAGCCCGTGGCGAGCAAAGAAGCGATAGACAGCCCAGTTAGAGGCGAGGTAGAGTCCCCCCGACAGAGCAGCCAAACCGACGAACCCCTCGCCGAGCCATAGAGCGCCGATTCCGAAAGTGAGGAAAAGAGCGAGAAGAAAAATCGGTCTCAAGAAACTTGTTTTAAGGTTGAGATTACCGGAAACCGCACTCCCCTCTAAAATGAGTCTTGCCCAGGGGCGTGCGCGCTGATGGATATCGGTTCTGGTGGCCTCGGCAAGAGTCCAATCCTTACGATGATTAACCTGCCACCTTGGGTTCAATTTCGTGCGGTAGCCCGCTTTCCAGAGGCGAGCACCGAGTTCGATGTCCTCCACGGAAGGTCGAACAAAATGCTTCTGGTCAAATCCACCCACCGCTTCAAATCCCTCTCTTCGAATCGCGCCGAAACCCGACCAAAACGAGGGCACCGGTCCGGCGCAGCTGCAGTGAACAAAGTGATGTAGAAGATTTCGAAAGCGACTCACCGGTCGCGGCGAGGCCGGAGAGTCATCGTAAGCCCCGAAGATCGCTCCAAATTCGGGTTGTCGCTCCAATTCGGACACCAAACCCTGTAGGGCCTCGACTTGGGCCACCACGTCCGAGTCCTGAAAAACCAGCAGCCCACCACTGCTTACCCAGGCTCCCTCATTACGCGCGTATGCCGGGCCATGCGAACTTTCCAGCCGAATGAAGTGCGCCCTAGGCAATAACTCTTGCGCGACCTCGGCGCTGCCGTCGATAGAGCCGTCGTCGACCAGCACAATTTCCCACTCCATGCTCAATGAGCGAAGAGGAGTCAAAACTGCCTCCAGGTGGGAGCACGTGTTGTGAATAGGGATGATCAGCGAATAGTTCGGCATTTTTTTCGTCCCCAGATAGTCGTGAACCACCACCTGAAGTCCTTGCGACACGGCCTAGAGAAACGGTCATTGCCTCAATGACCTCGGGTCTGAGGCTCAGTTCGGTGGCAGGAGCTTTTCCATCGTCTTTTCCACCTGCACTGCCCCTTCTGCGAGATGGCGACGCGCTTTGGTCGAGGAGTTGGCCTTGCGGGCCTTGTAATCTTTCAGATTATAGATCTCACGGTCTGTTAGCTCGTACCTCGCTCCCTCTTCGTGATCGCGTACTTCCAGATTTACACGCCCATCCTTAAATTCGGCCTTAGTTTCGTGGTCGACCACGAACTTCATATTGTTGAAGGTAAAGTTGTTGTTGAATCGAGTGTACTCCACCGTCATATGGCTGGTAGGCGCCGAAGCGAAGCGATGCACCACCAGCTTGTCGATTTCCGTCCAGACCTGCACGTTCCCATCGGGTAGGCTAACATATCCGCGCTCCGGCTTGGCGGTTGGTGGTTGTGGCAGCACGGAGCCGTCCTCGGTCATTATGAAGGCTTCTTTCCCTAACAAGACAAGCGTTGCCCCTTCAATGCCGTGCAGGCAACCTCCGGCGATCTCAAGCCCCACGGACAAGCCCGGGACTTGCAAGCTCGTGGCGTCAAAGGCTCTCACAGAAAGTTCTGACTGGGCCTTCATCACCGCAGAATAGTTCGAAGGGTCGGCAAGCTCGCGACCGGTGGGAGTGCTCGAAGAGAACTGGTCCTTCACCGGCTCGGGGTTCCGCTGCCGGGCCGCTGCCTTCTGAGGTGCGGCGCGCTTCGCAGCCGACGTGGTCGCCATTTGATTCGTTGGAGTGATCATAGGCTTACTTTAATCGGGTAAGTTGCCCCTTGATAGTAAATCCTTAAAAATTTACACATCCTGAGCCCTATTCCACCATGTTTCCATATCTTCAGTGGCGACCACGAACTACTTGGCTACAACCAAATCGCTTTGGCGTCGATCGAGCCGTCCCAGTCACGGCCTCCGTGAATCTTGATCAGCGAACCTTCACGCCTTTCTGCGGCGTTCAACAACTCCGTGGTGGAAAGCTGGTGATCCCTGAAATATCCGTCTCCATGATAGGTTCTCATGGAAGCTCGGGTATCGGGTTTAATGTAAACCCAGGTTTGAGTCTCGTGGGGATTAGCATCCGGCAGGGCGACTCCGATTCGGTTCTCTGTCCGGTCTACGTCGACCACGCGGTATCTGCTCTCAACGACCAGAAGCTGGGCGTTGACCGGACCGATGGCCGCAGCCAGTGCCAGAACGACCATGGCAGCCAATAGCGGTAAAAATCCTAATCTATATCTCATTTAGAACTCCTTTATCCCTCCCTCATCACCAACTTACCAAGCCGGCTTTGAGGGCCAGGAGACACGGAGGTATCCGATGCGGGCATCCTAAGGAACATCCGGAAGCGAACCTGAATTCGGGAGCCGGTCGGGGCCCGATCGGATACCCTGATTTTATGACATGGACTCTCTCACGGTGGTCACCTGGTTGAGTAATCTAACCCTATCAAAAGGAGGTCTTCTCAATGAGACATCAAGGAACAACACTGGAAAAAAAGCAAGTAGCAACCAATCCGGAAAACGGTGAGGTGGTCAAGAAGACGACTCACGCTTATGAGCCTTCCGACACTGATAAGTCCCTGGCCCGGGTCGAAAGGTTTACCGTCATCGCCAACTGGTTTGTGGGAGCGATCACGGCCTTGCTGGCCGCCCGCTTTCTGCTCAACCTCTTCGGCGCAAACGCGGGAGCTGGCTTCTTTCAGATGATAGCGGTCATTACCACCCCTCTCGTAGCACCGTTCGTGGCTCTCTTCGGTTCCCCCACCATAGGACAGTCGTTCATCGACACGGCAGCATTGGTCGGACTGATCGTGTACCCGATTGTGGGCTACGGAGTCGTCAAGTTGGTCCGGGCCATCTCGGCACCGCCGGACCCTAACGGTAACGCTTACACGGTGTAGCCATGGAACCAACCTACCTGGATAGCGAGCTGCTACAAAAGCGGTTCGGAGGAAGAGGCATCGCCCGGGACATCTGCCGCCTCTACCTGGAAGAGTCACCTTCCGTGGTGCGGGAGTACCGGAGCGCCAACCTCGCTCCGGTGGATCTAACGATGGTAGGAGCGACAGCCCACAGACTGAAAGGCTCGCTGGGTATGCTGGGAGCCGAAGCGCTGACCGAACTGGCCGACAAGCTGGAGCAAGCATGCCTGGCGGGCCGGGACCAGGAGGCACTCTCTCTCTACAAACGACTCGACGCGGGCCTATCCGGCCTGCGCCGAGAGGTGGAACAGCTTGCCAACACGCTGTAGGCCCTA
>Ga0172382_10003097_pt1 | contig 26693 bp, 24 predicted proteins | sample Leawel138RmetaG_FD_122245 | JGI IMG/M metagenome (GOLD analysis project Ga0172382, IMG submission 122245) | Leachate microbial communities from a municipal landfill in Southern Ontario, Canada - Leachate well 138R metaG | ecosystem: Engineered > Solid waste > Landfill > Unclassified | place...
ACTGGATCCGCGACGGCGTCGTCAACGCGTTGTCGTATCCGCGGGCAGCGGCCCGGGAGTTCGACGCGCCGGTGGCGCTGGCCGCCGACAACCTGTTGATGACCGGCGGCACGGCGAGCCTGCAGGAGATGATCGCGGGCACCGAGCGGGGGCTGCTGCTCTCGACGCTGTGGTACATCCGCGAGGTCGACCCGTCGGTGCTGCTGCTGACCGGGCTCACCCGCGACGGCGTCTACCTGGTCGAGGACGGTCGCGTCACCGCCGCGGTGAACAACTTCCGGTTCAACGAGAGCCCGCTGGATCTGCTGCGCCGCGCCACCGAAGCCGGTGTCAGCGAGGTGACCCTGCCGCGCGAATGGGGTGATTGGGCCACCCGCGCCCAAATGCCGTCGCTGCGGATCCCCGACTTCCACATGTCGTCGGTCAGCCAGGCGCAATAATGCGGGGGTGACCGAACGCGCGCTGCCCGAGCGGCTGGCTGGACTGGTCGCGTTGTCCTCGGGTGAGGAGCGCGCCGACACCCTGATCCGGTTGACGTGCGGGCGGGCGCTGTCGCTGCCTCCGTTGCCCACCACCACCGACCTGCCGGACGAGCACACCGACGAGGACGCCGTCCTGGTGGCGTTCGCCGAGCAGTTCGCCGTGGACGTCACCGGCATCGGCGACAACCAGCGCGAGCGCTTCATGACTGTGCTCGGGGACAACGCTTTTCGGGCGGTGATGGCGATCTTCATCGCCGACTTCCTGCCCCGGGTGTGGGCCGGGTGCGAGTCGCTCGGCCTGGGCAGGCCGGGCTGGTCGGCCGACGTGACGATCGACCGCGACACCGATCCGGTCGGCACACTGCTCGGCGGGTTCGTGCCCGCAGTAGCGCGGTTGCACGAACTCGACCCGGTCACCACGGAGGTGGTCCGGTTGCGTGGGGCCGAGGCGCACAACTGCCGGCTGTGCAAATCGCTGCGGGAAGGCCACGCCCTGGATGCCGGCGGGTCGGAGGACCTGTACCGCCAGATCGCGGACTTCGAGTCCGCCGACGGCCTGTCCGAGGCGCACAAGGCCGCGTTGCGCTACGTCGACGCGCTGATCTGGTCACCGTCGCGTATCGACGCCGCCGTCGCCGACGGGATGCGCAGACACTTCTCCGAGAGCCAGATGTTGGAGCTCACCCTGGACGTGATGCGCAACGCCGCGAACAAGATCGCGGTGTCGCTGGCCGCGGATGCACCCCGGGTGGCCGAGGGCACGGAGCGCTACGAGGTCGACGAGCAGGGCCAGACGATATTCGCCTGAGCGGGGGTGTGCGACCATAGTGGCCGCGCACGTGCGCCGGGGGCGGTAGCTCAGTTGGTCAGAGCCGGGGACTCATAATCCCTTGGTCGCGGGTTCGAGCCCCGCCCGCCCCACTTCAGACGGTGTTTGTCAAGATCAGAAATCTTGAACTCATCGTTTATTCACCGTTTATGACGGTCTGAGCAGTCGTGCGGCCTGCCGCCAAGCCTCGCGTACGGCGGCGAGCGCTTCGGCTGCCCGTAACGGTCAGGCGGGTTTGCTCGGCCAGCTGCGCCTGCCACTCGGCGTCCGTCGGAGCCCGGTCGAACATGCGCAGCGTCGGCGCCTTGTTGGTAGGTCCATACCGCCGAAACAGCGCGGCGGCGTCTGCGTCGATGGCGCCGACTCGGCTCAGGGCCCGAAGGTCCCAGAGATCGCGGGGTGCGTGCCAGTCCGTCCATGTCGCCGTCTTCGACGCCGCGAACGCAGGGAGGGTGGGCACGAGCATTTCAGCGGCAGGAGCATCCGTATAGCGTTGAACGAGTTCGCGGCGCTCCGTCGGCCAGACGACCCGGTCGCGTGCCGATAGCAATTGCAGCCGAACTGGCCTTCCGTCCGACGGGCGCAACAGCACCGGCAGGGGTGTCTGCGGTAGCGCGGAGGGCGGGTTCGACAGTCAGCCTGCCGTGGGTGCGCGCGACGGCGCGGGGGAGTGCGGCGTCGAGCTCGTTGGCCACCTCTTTGCGGCTGCCGATGGCGATGAGATCGATGTCCTCACTCAGCCGTCAGTCGGGGAGGTGGGTGCGGGCCAGCGCGGTGCCGCCGATGAAGTGGATTCGGTCACCGAACTCACGGCTGAGGAAGGCAAGGACGTGGGAGATGAGGTGGTCGCGCTCGACTTGTTCGGTGGAGACGCCGAACTGTGTTGCGACCAAGTCGCGTTCGTCAGAATCCATGGCCGACCCCGGACCAGTCTTCGGCCCGGCGCAGGGAAGCCTGTCGGCGCTGCTCGGTGGCAAGTCGTTGAAGGCGTTTCTTGTCGCTGCGCGAGTAAAGCGCGGCGACGGCGTCAGGAACGTCGGCTTCGTTGTCGCCAAGGGTTGGGCGGTGGGCCAGGTCCAGGACCGTCTGTTCGGGTGTGGTCACTAATGCCGGTCCCAGCTCGGTGCGTATGCGTTCGGCGTCAAGGCTACCGGTCTCGCGCTGGACGAGTCGCACGATCGCGGTTCGGTCAGATAGCTCGATGGGGCGGTGCTGGCGCGGCACGGCCACGACCGCCGTTGCTAACGCGCGCGGCATTACGCCATGCAGACGTGCGGCGCTGACGCCCATGAGCGCAACGTTGTCGAAGCCGTAGATGGCTGTCGCGATTCCCGCCGCGGCGGACTCTAGGTTTGGTATCCATTTGCGACCCAACATCTCTTGCGGGACAACGGCGTAATACCCGTTGGCGAGACGGTGAAGGAGTCCCTGTTCGGCGAGCCGGACCAGCTGGGGCCGGGGATGGGCGTACACAGCCGCTGCGTCGCGCGGCCGGATTGTCTTCAGCGGGGCCTGAGCCAGGGTGGCGGGGATCGGAGTGCTGCGATTGAGTGCCACTTCACTCCTTGGATATGCAAAACGTACCTCTGTAGGGTACGAAATGCATAGTCGGCAGTGCAAGGCTCATTCCGGATAAGGCTTGCCCTCGCTCATCAACAGACCGATCAACTCTGACGTACCCGCCACAGGTATCCGCACCCCTGAGTTCCGAACCGCCGCGATCGGCCGACGATGGACGTGGACGGCTATTCGCAACCCGTTCCGTTACCGTCTCGGTCGAGGCCGTAGATGTCGTCGCCGACGACGGTGACGGGACCCGAGACGTACTCCGGACCGTTGCCGCTGCCGCCGGCACAGTCCACGTCGCTGGCGACGGGAACGCAGGCTCCCGAGTAATTGGCGTCGCACGACGGGCCCTGCTGTTGAGGTATGGCGGGCAAGCCGTAGGACTGCACCAGGGGCGTGCCGCCCGGTTCGCCGTGTGCGGCCGGAGCGAGCGCGAGTGCGGTCGCAACACCAATTGTCAGTACAGCTAATTTGCCCACGCGTGCGGACAGTACCCGACCCGCGCCGCCGTGTTGTCACTTCCAGCCTGGAACTTGTGGGGCCGCTGCGGTTATGGCCGCCTGCCGGGGCGGGTTCCGGAATCGGACGCGTACCGCCCGGACCTCCATGCTGAAAGCGACAAATTTCGATCCGGAAAACGAAGGACCTCAACGACTTCGCCGCGCCACGGCGGCTGAATACGCACCCAACTTCGGGGGTGCGTGGGCGGCGACCGAGTGGAGGTCTGGTCGACTGGGCAACAACGAGCCGGCGGCGCACCCGGTCGTGGAGCCGGTGACCTGGTGTCACCCAGCCGCACGTTAACTGCTGGTCAGCCCGCAAGAGTGCCGGCATCCGCGAGTGGGACCGGCCCGAACTCTCCACCGGCGACGAAGCCGCCTGCGTCCGACCGGCCGCCGGCGACGGTGTGTCGACGGCCCGTTGAGACCTCCGACGACGCCGGCGCCAGGGCTGTCCGCGTCGGGGCGCGACGGTTTCGGTGGTCGACCGAAGACCGAGAACGAGGGTTTAGGTTGAGTCCATGCACGGAACGGGACGTCTGCGTTCACCGGACGGGGCCGGCGCGAACTGGTGAGCCAGATGGACGAATTGGTGGCGGCCCGCGACCAGATGGAACGGCTGGTTCGGGTCATCGTCGCGATCGGCTCCGACCTGGATCTCGACGTGACCCTGCACCGCATCGTCACCGGGGCCAGGGAGCTCAGCGGCGCCCGCTACGGGGCGCTGGGAATCAAAGGTGCCGACGGTACGTGGGCGTCGTTCGTCTGCGACGGGATCGACGAGGACGTCGCCCGCACGCTCGGCGGGCTCACGGTCGGTGAGGGCATCCGGATCGACGACCTGACCGGATATCCCGGCGTCGCGGGGCTGCGGGCGCAGAAGCCGCCGATGCGGGCCCTACTGGGCGTCCCGATCACCGTCCGGGGAGCCGACTTCGGCGCCCTCTACCTGGCCGACGACCGGCTGGACCGGGTGTTCTCCGACTCCCAGGAGGGGGCGGTGCGGGCCCTGGCGACGGCGGCGGCCGCCGCCATCGACAACGCGCGGCTGTTCGAGCGGGAACGCGAGTCCGCGAAATGGACGAAAGCCAGCCGCGAGATCACCACCGCGCTGCTGTCCGGTGACCCGCAGACAGGACCGCTGCAGCTGATCGTGAACCTGGCGCTGGAGCTGGCCGACGCCGAGCAGGCGATCCTGTTGGTGCCGGGAGAACCCGACCTGCCCGCCCACGAGGTCGACACCCTGGTGGTGGCCGCGACGGCGGGCCGGTACGCCTCGGAGGTGATCGGACGCCAGGTGCCCATGGACGGTTCCACCACCGGCGGCGTCGCCCGGCGTGGTCTACCGCTGATCACCGACTCGTTCCAGTACCCGATCGAGGGATTCACCGATGTGGGGAAGCGCTCGGCCATCGTGATGCCGTTGATCGCCGACGAGGCGGTCCTCGGGGTGATCGCCGTCGCGCGCCACCCGCACCAGCCCGCCTTCGACAACGACTACCTGGAACTTGTGAGTGACTTCGCCCGCCACGCCGCGATCGCGTTGGCCCTGGCAGCCGGTCGCGAGCATGCACTCAATCAGGAACTCGCCCAGGCGGATTCCGTCGACGCCGCCATGCGCGCCGCGGCCGAGCAACTGCGCCGGCTGTGGCGTGCACGCCGGGTCCTCGCGGTCACCTTCCCCACCCACAGCGACTCGGTGGAGCCGGCGCCGAATGTCGTGGCGGTCGGCGAGGACACGCGGTGGGCCGACCTTCCCGCGCAGACCCGCCTGGCGCTCAACGCATTACGCGACGGAGATCTGCTCACACCGAGCACCGTGCAGCCCGGGACGGCGGGAATCGCGATACAGCATCCCGAAGGCGTCCTCGTCGTGTGGATCGATCTGACCGATCAGCGCTCGTTCACCCTCGAAGACCAGACGCTGTTGACGGTGCTCGCAGGTCGCCTCAGCCAGGGTCTGCAACGCGTGCACCGGGTGGACCAGCAGCGCGAAACCGCGTTGGCGCTGCAACACGCCATCCTCGGCCCCGCCGATCTGCCGCACGGGTTCGCGGTGCGCTATCAGGCAGCCAGCAGGCCGTTGCAGGTCGGTGGCGACTGGTATGACGTCGTCGATCTGGACGACGGGCGCATCGCGATGATCGTCGGCGACTGCGTCGGACACGGCCTGCCCGCAGCGACGGTGATGGGGCAGGTGCGCAGCGCATGCCGCGCGCTGCTGTTCGACAACCCAAGTCCCGCTGCGGCACTGGCGGGAATGGACCGGTTCGCGGCACGGCTTCCCGGCGCGCAATGCGCCACCGCGGTGTGCGTGGTGCTCGACCCCGTCACCGGTGAACTCGTGTATTCCAGTGCCGGACACCCGCCGCCGATCCTGGTGCACGCCGACGGCCGCACGCGGTTGCTCGAGGGTGCCCACACCATCGCCCTGGGTCTACGAGTCGGCTGGTCGCGGCCCGAAGCCCGGTTCACCATGCCGGCGGGCGCCACGCTCATGCTCTACACCGACGGCCTCGTCGAACGCCGCCGAGTCCTGTTGGAGGACGGCATCTCCCGCGCCGCCGCACTCCTGGAGGGCCATCGCATGTCTGCCCTGGAGGATCTGGCGGACCAGATCATGTCCCGTCTGGCGCCGAGCGACGGCTATCAGGACGATGTGGCCCTTCTGCTCTACCGACACCCCGCCCCGCTGCAGATGAACTTTCCCGCGGACGCCAGCCATCTCGCACCGGCCCGCGCCGCCCTGCGCAGCTGGCTGGCCAGCGCCCGGGTCGAACCGGCGCGGGTCATGGACGTCCTCGTCGCGGCCGGGGAAGCTCTGGCCAACGCCATCGAACACGGTCACCGCCACACCCCGGAGGGCACGGTGAGCCTGCACGCGACCGCACTGGTCGACCGGGTGCAGTTGACCATCGCGGACACCGGGTCGTGGAAAGTTCCTCGACCTGACCGTGATTCGCATCGCGGTCGGGGTATCGCGTTGATGCGCGCTCTCATGCGCGACGTCGACATCGACATCGGCAGTTCAGGAACCAGCGTTCGTCTCGACACGAGGATCGACTGATGCCCACCGCGCTCTCCCTCGACATCACCCACCGGCAGGACGGGACCGTCGTTCTGGTCGCGGACGGGGAGATCGACCTCAGCAACGTCGACGCATTCAGACGAGCACTCTCCGCCGCGACGGCGGAGGCCGCCGACGGCGGTGCCGGCCTCATCGCCGACCTCGCCTCGGTGGAATACGTGGACAGCGCCGCGATCAACGTGCTCTCGGCCCGGGCCGACCAGATCGGCACACTCGTCGTCCACCCGTTGCTGACGACGATCTTCGCCATCAGCGGCCTGAGTGAACTGATCACCGTCGAACCCGCCCAGGCGGAGCCGGCTCAGGGGGGCCCGTCGAAGAGCTGATCGAGTGCCCGGTGCTCCAGCTGGACCCACCGGTCCACCTGTACCCGAACATCTTTCACCTTCTCCGGGCTCAGGTGCTCGGCACCTTCCGGCGTGATGCGGCAGATGTCCATCGGGCCGCCGACGCTGGGCGAGGTGGCGTCAAGTGCATCGAGCACACGAAGGGCCACGACCACTCCGTAGTCCACGTCGCGTTCGGCCATCCGGAAATGGGCGAGCAGGGCATGGGCCTGCTGGGCCATCGGGGCGCCGCTGCCGACGGCCTGGAATCCGGTTTCCTCGTGATGCCCGATCAGTCCGTGCGGATCCACGTCGATGATGAACGGTTCGTCGCCGACGTAGCCGGCGGCGAGCACATACGTCGCGGGGGTGCCGTTCTTCTCCTGTCCCGGCACGTCGGCGATGAAGCTCGTGTAGTGATGTTCGAGGATCGGCAGGATCCGCGCCTGCAGGGCATGGCCGATGTTGTCGGCTTGCAGGATCGAGTCCGGTTCGGCAGTGAACACCTGCTCGACGTCGTAGAGCACCGCTCGTGAACCGCTGCCGCCCCACGCGGCATGCGTGCCGAGCGGGTGCAGTTTCTGTGCCGGGTAGGTGAGCCCGCGGCCCGGATCGGTGATCTGCGAGTCCGACGCCAGCACCAGCCCGTTTGCGCACCGCAGCGCGAGAACAACGGTCACTCGTCGATCGTCTCATTCGGTGCGAGGGCCCGGCGGCCGTATGGTGGGGACACATGGATGTCTCCCTTTTGGCTTTCGAATGGACGGACACCAGTAGGCACTGGCTCATCGAGGTTCCGATGCGGATCGTCGCCTACCTCGCCGTCGCCCTCGTCATCCGGTTCGTCGTGCACCGCATGATCGACCGCGCCACCACCGCCAGGACCCGCAAGGACCGGAGTCCGGTGGAAGGGACCAGAACGCCGCCCCTGGTGCGCAAGCTGCGCGACCGTGTCCCGTCCTCGGCAAGCAGCGAACAGGTCACCGCCCGGCGCCAGCAGCGCGCGCAGACGATCGGCTCGGTGTTGAAGTCGACGGTGTCGATCGTGCTGCTCGTGTGGGTCGTGCTGACGGTGCTCAACGTGCTCGGCGTCAACATCGCGCCCTTCATCGCCTCGGCAGGCGTGGTCGGGCTCGCCATCGGCTTCGGCGCCCAGAACCTGGTGCGCGATTTCGTGACCGGCGTGTTCATGCTGCTGGAGGACCAGTACGGCGTCGGCGACACCGTCGACCTCGGCGAAGCGGTCGGTGAAGTGGAGAGCGTCGGATTGCGGATCACCACGGTCCGCGACATCGACGGCACGCTCTGGTACGTCCGCAACGGCGAGATCGCCCGCGTCGGCAACATGAGCCAGGAGTACGCCGTGGCCCGCATCGAGGTGCCGGTCGCGCTGACGGCCGACGTGGACCGCGCCGAGCAGGTGGCCCACGAGGCTGCGCAAGTTGCCGTCGCCGACCCCGCCCTTGCGGGCAAGGTGATCGGTGAACCGGAGATGCTCGGGGTGCAGGAGCTGTCACCGGACCTGATCAAGCTACGGATGACGGTGAAAGTACGCCCGAACGCCCAGTGGGCTGTGCAGCGCAAATTGCGCCGGGCGATCCTGCGCGCGTACGACGAACACGGAATCGACCTGCCCTATCCCGGCGGCCGCGTGCAGGTGGCCGCGGGCGAGTAGCCGCTGGTCAGTCGCCGGACGCGCTCGCGGCGGCGCTGTCCTTCCCGTCGCTGGCGGGCTCGTCGGCCCCGGACTCGTCGGCGTCGGTGTCCTCGGCCGGTGTCTCGTCACCCGTCTCCTCCGCCGCCGCGGCATCCTCTTCGGCGGCATCCTGTTCGGCGGCGTCCTCGACCGATTCCTCGACGGGAGTCTCGGGCTCGACTTCGGCCGCGGTGTCGGCGGGAGCCGGTGCGGCGTCCTCGCCGGCGATGTCCTCTGCAGCGGGCGTCTCGACGGCCTCCCCGGTCGCGTCATCCACCGGGTTGCCGGACGCCGCGTCCGTGCCGTCGGTGTCGGTGGTCTCGACGGCGGCCTCATCGGTTTCGGACGAGGCCAGCGTCACCTCAGTCGATGTCGCGCCCGCGGCGTCGAATATCGGCAACGGCGGGAAGGGCGGCAGCGGCGGCAACGGAATCGGGAACCAGTCGAAGGACAGCGCGTACTGGATCTCGCCGACGACTCCGTTGTAGACACCGGTGAGCGCGGTGTTGATGATGTCGCCGATGCCGTCGAGCCAGACGTTGAGGTTCAGCGGGTCGTTGACCACCGGATCGAGGAAGTCGTAGACGAAGCTGTCGACCACCGGCAGCACGAAATCCGGGTACCAGATGTAGATCTGGTCGGAGATCAGATACCCGAACGGAATCCAGTTGATCAACCAGGGGCCGAGGTCGAGCGAGACGTAATTGGCCCAGTACCGGCTGATCGAATACACGGTGTCGATGAGGTCCGACGCGGCGTTCTGAACGACCGGCTCGTCCAACGCCTGGCCGTCCGCGGCAGCGGCGGGAGCGTCGACGGACGCCGGGTCGGCGCCGCCGGAATCGACGACGTGCGCGGTGGGCAGGATCGCCCGCGCGGCCTCCGGGTGGTCGTGGCCGCCGAGCCTGACGGTCACCTTCCGGGGGCCGGCGACGGAACCGAGATTCCCGATCAACTCGAGCGCGGCCCGCACGTCGTCGTCGGAGACGGGCTTGATCGGCGTGCCGTCGGCGGCGAAGGCCACGGGGCGGACAACTTCGACGGTGCTCATCGTCGCCGGAAGCACGGACGGGGTGAACATCAGCGCGCCGCCGGTCAGCGCTGTGACACCGGCGGCCAACGCGGCGCGTGCTGAAACGTTCATTCGGATCCCCACCTCGATCGACTACCCCCACGATCAAAATACGCGCTTGCCAGCGTGTTCACAGCGTTTACGGCCGCGTTGACAGGGTGTGTCCCGAGTGTACGGTCACCAACCGCTCGAGCCCGGCACCCCCTTGAACGGCCCGGCGATCCAACTGGTGATCCACCCGCCGTAGAAGCCGCCCGGTTGCGGCACCACCTGCTCGCCGTCAACTGTGCACCGGTCCACCAGCGCGGGCATGACGGCGATCGCACCGGCGATCGCGGTGAAGGCAGGGGTCGGGTTCGGGTATGTCCACGCGGCGCGCGGCGCCACGGCGGACGGCGTCACCAAATCGAAGTACCTCGCCTGTCCCTTCCACTCACACCACGACGCCCCGGTCGCCTCCCGCAGGACGCCGTCGGCGAAACACGACCGCGGAAGGTAATACGTCGGGGGGTGGCTGGTCTCGAGGACGCGCCAGGCCCGGTCGGTGACGGCGATCGTCTGACCGCCCAACTCGACGGTGATCGCACCGGCGAACTCCTCCAGTCGCGGGGGACGCGGGTAATCCCACACGGACTCCTGGCCGGGACGTGGCTTGTCGGGAACGGGCATGCCGCCGAGTGTAGGGACGACATTCCGGCCGCAATACCGACACTGGACGCACAGAAGGGTGCACGGTGGTTGCATGACGATCCGCGAGCAGCGCGACCGGCGCACCTTCTTCGGCCACCCGGTCGGGCTGACCAACCTTTTCGGCGTAGAACTGTGGGAGCGCTTCTCGTTCTACGGGATGCTCACCATCCTCGGCTACTACCTCTACTACTCGGTGACCGACGGGGGACTCGGGCTGCCGCAGAGCACCGCGACCGGCATCGTCGGCGCGTACGGCGGCCTGGTGTACCTGTCGACCGTGCTCGGCGGCTGGATCGCCGACCGCCTGCTCGGCATGGAGCGCACGGTGTTCTACGGCGGCGTCGTGGTGATGCTCGGCCACATCGCGCTGGCGATCCTGCCGGGACTGACCGGTGTGGGGGTGGGCCTGGTGCTGGTGGCGCTGGGTTCGGGTGCGTTGAAGGCCAACGCGTCATCGCTGCTCGGCACGCTCTACGACAAGGGTGATGCGCGCGCCGACGGCGGGTTCACCCTGTTCTATCTCGGGATCAACCTCGGGGCGTTCATCGGGCCGTTGATCACCGGCCTGCTTCAGACCCGCATCGGCTTCCACTACGGGTTCGGCGCCGCCGCGATCGGCATGGCGCTGGGACTGGTCCAGTACGTCGTGTTCCGCCGCAACCTGGGCGATCACGGTCGGCAGGTGCCGAACCCGTTGCTGCGCAGCGCGATCGGTAAGACCGCCGGCGTGTTCGTCGCCGTGATCGTCGTGATCGCGGCGGCGGTGGCGCTGAAACTGGTGACCCTGGCCAACCTGTCGCAGGTCACCACCGGCGTCATCATCGTCGCGTCGATCGGCTACTTCCTGATCATGCTGGGCAGCGACAAGGTCAGCGGTCCCGAGCGGGTTCGGTTGCGCGCCTTCATCCCGCTGTTCGTCGCCAACGCCGTCTTCTGGTCCCTGTTCCAACAGATCTTCACCGTGCTGGCGGTGTACTCCGACGAACGGATGAACTGGTCGATCTTCGGGTGGACCGCTCCGTCGAACTGGATCGGTTCGATCGAACCGATCTGGATCATCGTGCTGTCGCCGCTGTTCGCGCTGATGTGGACACGGCTGGGCACGCGGGCGCCGACCACGCCGCGCAAGTTCGCCTACGGCGTCATCGGAATGGGTCTGGCGTTCCTGTGCTTCGTGCCGCTGGCCGGCATCACTGCGGTGCCCGCCCTACTGGTGATGGCGGTGCTGGGCGTGTTCGCGGTGTCGGAACTGCTGCTCTCCCCGATCGGGCTCTCGGTCACCACCAAGCTGGCCCCGGAGGCGTTCCGGGCGCAGATGATGGCGCTGTACTTCTTCTCGGTCGGTCTCGGAACCTCCATGTCGGGGGTGCTCGCCCGGTATTACGACCCGTCCCGGGAGGTCGCCTACTTCGGCATCCTCGGTGGCGTGGCGGTCGCCGCCGGGGTGATCGTGTTCGCCATCGCGCCGTGGATCAGCCGGCAGATGGAAGGGGTGCACTGACCGTCAGCCGGTGAGTGCGACCTCGGCGACCGTGGCCAGCTCGCCGTCATCGCCGGGTTGCTCGAAAACCACATGGGCACTGCGGTTTCGGCTCTCGAAGGTGGCGATGGTGTTGCCGAACAGTGGGCCGCTGAGGTTGCGCCACGACATCGGCACTGCAGGGGATCCCGCGTGCCGCGCCCATCGGCGGGTCAGGCGGGCCGCCCGCTGCGACCAGGCGAGCCTGAACGCCGGCTTCACCGGCGCCGGAACGTAGTTGTGCACCGGTGAGCACACGAGTTGATGGACCCGTGCGGTGGTGGCGCCGGGGAAGTCGGCCCGCGCCGCGTAGCTGTGGTGGACGTCGCCGGACAGCACGGACACGGTTGCGGGACCGTGCGACGGTCGGGACGCCGCTGCCCGGATCAGCGCGGAGAGCCGCAGGAACGAGGTCAGGAACGCCGGCCAATGCTCGAGGTCGGCTGTCTGCCTGATCTTTTCGGCCAACGCACCGCGCACACCGCTGCGGTTGGCCGCGAACTCGTTGATGGTCTGCAGGTCACCGAGCGCGGGCGGGAGAAGCCAGGGCAGCGATGTTCCGATGAGCAGGTGCTCGAGGGTGTCCAGACGGTCGTCGACCTGTTCCTCCAGCCACCGGAACTCCCTGTCGCCCAGCATCTTCCGGTCGCCACTGTCCAGGATCCGGGCGTTGCGCGAGTCCACCATGATCAGCCGGCTGCGGCCCAGGTCCCAACGGAAACTGAAGCGTAGCCCCTTGTCTCCGTCGACTTCGCTGTCGGCCCGGTCCGCCAGCTCGACCAGCAGCGGCCAGCAGTCACCGTCGTTGGCTGTGAACTTCTGGTAGTCGGCGTCGGCCGCGAGTTCGCCGGGACTCAGGTTCCCCAGATGCTGGTACACCCAGTAGGACCCGAGGCCGGCGCGGATGCGGTCACGCCACCACGGCTTCTGGTTGACCTCGCGACGCCACGCCCCCGAGGTGTTCCAGTCGTCGCGGATGTCGTGGTCGTCGAAGATCATCGCCGTCGGCAGGGTGGACAGGATCCAGCGGATCTCCGGGTCTCCCCAGGTGTGCCGGTAGAGGCCCTCGTATTCGCCGAAGGTGACGACCTCATCCGGTGGACGGCGGCCGGGCTTGCGATGGCCTGCCAGGTGGCGGCGCGCGTCGGGGGTGAGTTCGTCGGCGTATACCTGATCGCCGAGGAGCAGAAGTGCGTCCGGCCGCTCGTCGACCGGCAGCGCGGTGAGCCGGGCCGCGTAGCAGTCCAGCGCGTCGAGGCCGAGCTTGTCGTCGAGCTTGGGGTCGCCCGTCTTGGGGTAGCGGCAGGATCCGAAGACCACCCGCAACCGGTCTGCCGAGTTCGGTCCCCGGGTCCGGATCACGCTGGGCGGGAAGTCCGAACCGGGCTCCGGCCAGACCTTCACTCCGTCGACGTGTACCTGGTATTCGATCGCGGAATCGGGCGCCAGGCCCTGCACGGGCACCAGTGCGTAGTGGAAGCCCTGGACCTCGAACGTCCGCGCCGCGCACCCGAGCACCTCCACCTCGGCCGCGGCGTCGGTCTGCACCCACACCAGGGCGGTCGTGTCGCCGACGTGCCGCAGCACCGGGCCGAGAACGAGGGTCACCGAACCAGCTTAGGGATGTTTCGCCGGTGCTTCCGGCGAATGGGTGGCGCCGTCATGCCGGGTGACCTGGGCAGATCCTTGACCGCATTTTGTCGGCTGCCTAATGTGGGCCGATGGCGGTCGAGCAACGCGTCACCTACTGCCGGATCTGTGAAGCGCTGTGCGGGCTGATCGCCACCGTGGAGGACGGTCGGCTGCACTCGTTGCGGCCGGATCCCGACAATCCGCTGTCGCGCGGGCGGGCGTGCCCGAAGGGCATCGCGTTCACCGACATCCAGAACGATCCCGACCGGGTGCTCTCACCGCTGCGCCGCCGTCCGGACGGCACCTTCGACAAAGTCAGCTGGGACGAGGCGCTCGGTGGCATCGCCGGTCGGCTCACCCGGATCGTCGCAACGCACGGCGGCGGCGCGGTCGGCCAGTACTTCGGTAACCCGATCGCGTTCGGATACGCGACCGGCATCTGGTCCGGGCTCTTCCTGACCCGTCTCGGCGGGCACCACCAGTACTCGTCGGGATCCCAGGACATCAACTCCCGTTTCGTCGCGAGCAAGCTGCTGTACGGGGCGGCCAGCCAGGTCCCGTTCCCCGACCTGCCGCGTACCGACTTCCTGTTCATGCTCGGCGCCAATCCGCTGGTGTCGCACGGCAGCGGTGTGCGCACCCCACGGGTCAAGGACGACCTGTCGGCCATCACCCGGCGCGGCGGCCGCGTCGTCGTCGTCGACCCGCGACGCACCGAGACCGCCCGCGCCTACGAGCACGTGCCGGTGCGGCCGGATTCGGATGCCTGGCTGCTGCTGTCGATGCTGCACGTGATCTTCGAGGAGGACCTCGCCGACACCGCTGCTCTGGACCGCCAGACCACCGGTTGGCGAGCTCTGCGGGACCTCACGCGGGCCTTCCCGCCCGAGCAGACCCAGGTGCGCACCGGTGTGGCCCCGGACATCCTGCGCACTCTGGCAAGGGATTTCGCCTCCGCCCCGGCCGCCGTGGCGTACGGCCGCACCGGTGCGTGCCTCGGCAGGCACGGCACGCTGGTGTGCCACCTGCTTGACGCGCTGAGCATCGTCACCGGAAACCTGGACCGCGCCGGCGGGATGTTGTTCGCCCGTGCGGTCGTTCCCCTCGAGGACGTGGGGGAGAAGACCGGCAAGATGACCTACGACACGGCGCGCTCGCGCGTCGGCGGTCTGCCGGAGGTGATCAGCACCTACCCGGCCGCGCTGATCGCCGAGGAGATCCTCACGCCCGGCGAGGGACAACTGCGGGCCCTGTTCGTGACCGCAGGCAACCCCGTGCTGACCGTGCCGAACGGGCCCATGCTCGAGAAGGCGCTCGGCGAGCTCGATCTGTTGGTGTCACTGGATCTCTACGTCAACGAGACCAACAGCCATGCCGACTTCATCCTGCCGGCCACCACCTTCCTCGAACGCTACGACGTGCCCTACAGCTTCGCGAACTGTTCGCCGACGGTGTTCGTCCAGGCGACCGAGGCGGTGCTGGCGCCGTACGGACAGGCGCGCAACGAATGGGAGGTGTTCGACGAGCTGGCGCGCCGGATGGGCCTGTCGTTGTTCGCCACCGGGCCGCTGGAACGCTTCAACGGGGTGCTGAGCTGGCTGGACCGGCGGGGATTCGGTCGCATGACGCCGCGCCGCCTCGTCGAGGTGCTGATGCGGATCGGTCCCTACGGTGACCGGTTCGGGTTGCGCCGCAACGGCATCAACCCCCGCAAGTTGCGCGCCAATCCGCACGGCATCGTACTATCCGAACACGCCCCGACCGGCATCCGCGACGAAGCGGTCAAACTGCCGGACGGCAAGGTGAATCTGGCGCCCGCCGAGATCCTCGCCGAGGTGGAGCGGCTCGGGGAACGTCACCCCGACAACCCCGATCTCCCGCTGATGGCGATCGGGATGCGAGAGGTCCGTTCGCAGAACTCGTGGATGCACAACAGCCCGACGCTGATGAAGGGCGACCGGCGCCACCGCGCCCGGATCCATCCCTCCGACGCCGCTGCGGCCGGACTCGCCGAGGGCGCGACCGTCCGCGTCACCTCGGAGTACGGAGCCATCGAGACCGAAGTCCGCATCACCGACGAGGTGGCACCTGGAACCGTGGCGATTCCGCACGGCTGGGGTCACAAGGGCGGCTGGCAGCTGGCCAATCGGTCGGGCGGGGCAAACGTCAACGAACTGATGTCCAACGACGCCGCCGACCTGGAACGTCTCGCCGGAATGTCGGTGCTCAACGGCGTGGCGGTGCGTATCGAACCGGTCGACGTTGCTGCGCTCCCGCATCCCGGAACTTGATGACGCAACCAGTGCCGGCGGTTGCGGTCCTCGTCAGGGCCGGATTGCTTCGGCAGTTTGCTGGAAGGTGGTAGGTTGCTGGCTACGTCAATGCTGGGGGTCAAGGTGGACCGGTGCCCGAGATCGCGCACGCCGAACGGTTCCTGGCGTGGTCTCTACTCCGGGGTGGTGCTCGCCGGCATCGGGGTGGGCATGGTCGTCGGGCAGGGTGTCGCGGTAGCGAGCCCGTCGGAGACATCGGAACCATCGAGTAGCTCGCAGTCCGGTGAGACGGCCGACGCCGGGCCCTCGACGGCGTCTCAGGCGTCGACCGCCGCGGACGCCGATCCCGAGCCCAAGGCTGACGCAGAGCCGGATCCCGAGCCCGACGCAGAGCCGGACCTCGCGGACGTGGCAGACGAAGCCGAAGAAGCCGACGACATCGAAGTGGCTGCGTCAACCGACGAGGATCCGACCCGTCAGTCGCGCACGCGCACCGAGGAGGCGCCCTCCGACGCCGCCGACGCCGTCGCCGCCGACGCGGCCGCCGATGACGGCGAACCCGCGGAACCCGCCCTCGCCACCTCGGTCGCCGACACCCCGGAGCCGGCCGATCCCGTCGTGGCGGCCGTCCCAGACCCGGCGCTACCCGACGTGGCCACCGCGCCCGCGGCTGCGCTGCGCACCCTGGTCAGCGCGCGACCCGTCACTGTGCAGAGCATGGTCACCGACGTTCTTACCTGGGTCGGCCTGCGGCCACAGGGTGATGATGGGCCCACCCCGCCGACGCCGGTCTCGGCGCTGGTGCAGTCACTGTGGCTGGCGGTGCGGCAGACCCAGTACACCTGGAACAACCAGCGGCCCACCGCGGATGCCACGACATCGGGCCCCGGACTCGACGGCGTCGTGACCGGCAACCTCAACGCCGTCGACTACGACGACGCCGCGCTCACGTACACCCTCACCGGCGGGCCGGCCTACGGCCGGGTCGCCATCGACGCTTCGGGCGGCTTCACCTACACGCCGGGCGCCGCGGCCGCCGGGCGCGCCGACAAGTTCACCGTCCGGATCGACGACACCTCGGGCAACCCGTTCCACGTGCACGGGCTACTCGGCCTGCTGGGAATCACCCGTCCCACCGAGGTGACGGTGGTCATCGCCGCGAGTTCGACTGTCCGGCAAAGTGTTCCGTCGGGTCTGGCGATGGGTGAACTGACGTCGCGGGATGGTGTTGAGGTCACGCCCGGCCGCAACGGCGCGGTCGGCGTCATCGACGGTCGATTCACCGACCAACTGGTCGTCAACCCTGACGATGCCGCCGCGGTGCTGAACTCGCTGGCGTTCGCCTTGGGCGCCGCCGCGGGATTCGCCGATCCGTCGGCGATCACCGCCTCCAGCGTGGGCGAGGGGGCGGACGCCGAGCACTTCTACCGCTACACCGAAAAGATCGGTGGGGTACCGGTTCTCGGCAGCGAGGTGATCCTGGTGACGAACGCTGCCGGCGAGGTCACCAGCGTGTTCAACTACTACCGCGGGCTGGGCGAGGGGTTCGACATAACCCCGGGTGCCGCGGTCGACGAGGACGCCGAGGTGCGGCTGATCGCCGGTACCGCCTATCTCGGCCCCGACGTCGACTCTCGTATGCTCGAAAGCTTCCTCTCCACAAGCACATTCACCAGGGAACTGGTGGTGTACACGCACGACGACGCGACGTCCGACCTTGCGTGGCGGGTGACCGTCGTGGTCCCCGACACCGGCGAGATGTCGCCGTCAGGGGCGACGTACCTCATCGACGCCGACGGCGCGTCGGCGGGCGACGTCATCCTGGGCACCTCCAACGCGCAGGCCGCGACGTCCATCAGCATCGCCAAGGACTGGCTCGGCGAGTCGCGAGTCATGACCATCGACACCCGAACGGTGTTGTGGTTCAGGACCTACCAACTGATCGACGCGCCCAGGAACATCAAGACCTACAAGACGTCCTACTCGCTTTTCGGGCTGGGCAGTCCGACCTTGCCCGGCACCGTCGTCAAGCGCGGCTTCTTCGGTTGGGATGCGGCCGCGGTGTCGGCGCACGCCAACATGGCCGTGGTCTACGACTACTTCCAGGACGTGCTGGGGCGGACATCCTTCGACGACGACGGCGCCCTGGTCTCGGTCAGCATCCGGTACAACCCGCGCATCTCGACCGGCGGCTACTCGAACGCATTCTGGGATCCCAACAGGCAACTCTTCGCCTTCGGCGACGCCGGCTACCTTCAGGCGAGCGTCGACGTCGTCGCCCATGAGTTCGTCCACGCGGTGGTGTCCTACGTCGTGGGTGACGGCGGTTCGGTGCTCGACTACGGCGAGTCCGGAGCCCTCAACGAGGCCTACGGCGACATTCTCGGCGCGCTGGTCGAGGGAAAGACCGGCGATGGGCGATGGCTGATCGGCGAGGACTCCGACCACGGTGTGGTCCGCAACCTCGCCGACCCGGGGTCCATCAGAACGGCCTACGGGCCGTACCGGGAACGGGTGAGCGACATGTACTCCGGCGAGGGCGACGACCGCGGTGAGCACGTCAACAGCACCGTGTTCAGCCATGCGGCGTACCTGATGATGACCGACGCCGCCACCGCCGGCGTCTCGGACCAGACGTGGGCCAAGGTGTTCTACCACTCGCTGGGGCGGCTCGGCACCAGTGCCAAGTTCGTCGACGGCCGGGCCGCTGTGCTCAGCAGCGCCGGCGAGCAGGGGCTGACGGCGGCCCAGCTCGCCGCAATCGCGCGGGCGTTCGACACCGTCGAGATCTACGGTGCGGCACCGTCATCCGTCATCGCCGTCTGAGCGGTCGACGAGCACCGCGCCGTCGGGGCGGTCGCCGAGCGTGGGCAGGCCGGGCGGGACTCCCTCCGCGGTGAGCCGGATGATCCCCGCCAGCTGCCCCGGCGCGTCACACTGCACGTAGTGGTCGGCGCCGGGAACCACCCAGTAGCGGTTCCTGCCGGGGCTGGACTTCAGATAGTGCTCCCAGACGTGATTTGCCACCCGCAGCGGGGCCACGGTGTCGTGCAGGCCCCAGATCAGCGTGGTGTCCACGTCGATGGTGGACAACCGCTCCAGCCAGCCGGTTTCGTCGGTGGCGCGCTCGTGCAGATACCTGACGGTGTCGGGCAGCACGCTGATTCCGTCGTTGTGCGCGAAACATTGTGCCAGCGCCGCGATCTCGTCGTCCTGCAGTGAGCGGCGAGGCATGAACGTCGACGCACCCAGCCCCGCCGCCAACATCGCCGGTGTCGTCGCTGCGGCGGTGGCGCGGCCGGTGGCCTCGTCGAGCAGCGCCACCTGGAACGCTGTCAGGTTGGCCAGCGGCAGGTAGACGTTGCCATTGGTGATGAACACGTCGACTGGCGTTGAGCCGGATTCGGCCAGCATGCTCAGCGCGATCATGCCGACACTGCTGCCGCGATCGTGGGTGATCATCCGGTAGTCGGTCAGCCGCCACCGCTCGGTGATCGCGTGCACCAACAGCCGGGCATCGTCGTACAACGAGTACACGTAGGGCGACGGCGGCTTGCCGGACAATCCGTAGCCGGGAAAGTCCAGCACATAGATGTCGAACTCGGCTGCCAACTCGCGTGCCAACGCGGAGTAGTCGATCCCGGAGGTCGGGAAGCCGTGGACGCAGACCAGCGCCGGCGCCCCCGGAGTTCCGCAGCGGCGGCTGAACACCTCGACCTCGGTTCCGGCGTTCGCCGCTGTGGTGGAGGCCCAGGTGAAGTGGGTGCCGTCGCGCTGCCAGTCAGTGAAGATGTCCACTCGTGGAAAGCTAGCCGCTGGGTCCCCGTCAAGGAGGTATTTCAGTGCCGCCCCGTCCCGAGTCCGGCGACTCGCTGCGCCGTGTGCTGAGCCTTGCTGCGCCCATCGGCCTGGCGTTCATCCCTCTCGGTATGGCGCTGGGATTCCTGGTGGTGCACGCCGGGCTCGCGTGGTGGTGGGCGCCGGTGTTCGCGGCCGTCATCTATGCGGGTTCTCTCGAATTCCTGATGGTGCACCTGGCCGCGACGGCGGCGCCCATCGCGGTGGTGGCGCTGACGACCGTCGTGGTCAACTCCCGGCACGTGTTCTATGCGCTGTCATTCCCGCTGCACCGGGTCCGCGGCGTGCCGGCCAAGCTGTACAGCACCTACACACTGTCCGACGAGGCCTACGCGGTCGGCGTCAGCCCGGAGGCGAGGTCGTGGGGCACCCGTCCGATCCTGTTGATGCAACTGTGTTTTCACCTACTGTGGGTCACCGGTGCCACAATCGGCGGCCTGGTCGGCGAGGCGCTGCCGATCGAGCGCCTCACCGGTCTTGACTTCGCGCTGACCGCGTTGTTCATCGTGCTCGGCATCGACGCGTATCGGCAGCGGCCCGACCGGATCACCGCGGCCACGGCGGCCGTGTGCGCCGTCGTCGCGTGGCTGGTGGTCCCGGGGCAGATGCTGGTGTGCGCGTTCGCCGCGTTCGCGGGTGTTCTGCTGGTCCGGATGTCGGTGCAGTGCAGGGGCGACCGTGCCTGACAACGCCTACATCGCGGTGCTGGTGCTGGTCAGTGCGGCGGTCACCTGGGCGCTGCGCGCCCTGCCGTTCGCGGCGCTGGCGCCGATGCGACACAGCCGCGTCGTCAAGTACCTCAGCGTGCACATGCCGGTCGGGGTGATGCTGATTCTGGCGATCTACACCGTGCGGACGGTGGCCGGTGACACGGCCGTCGAGTTGCTGTGGTTGACGGCCGCCGTCGCGGTGACCGCGGGACTGCACCTGTGGCGCGGGCAGGCCCTGCTGAGCATCCTGGCCGGCACCACCTGCTACGTGACGCTGATGTCGGTGTGGGGCTGAGTCAGTCCGCGGCCTGCAGGTACGCCACGAGCGCGTTGGTCAGGCCGCGACGGGCGACGTCGAGGTCGGCGTAGGAGCCGAGCTGGCGTTCGGAGACCAGCCCGCGCATCGCGCCCGGAATCAGCGTGGCGACCTCCCGGACGCGGTCGGGGTCGACACCGAGACCGGCGAAGGCGTTGTGGCAGATCTGCAGCCAGGACTGCCCCCAGGAGAACAGCTCGGCCGCGGTCTGCGGGTACAGCCGCTCCAGCTCGGCGGGGTCGCGGGGGAGAGCGGCCCGCAGGTTCTCGATGGCGCGTGAATCAGGTTCTGCCAGGCCGTCATACAGTGTGTCGATGATGCTCGCGACGCGGTCGCGCAGCGAGGCGTCGGGGTCGACCGAGGCGAACACGTCGGCCCGGCGTTCGGCGGTGCGGTGCAGGACCGCGGCCCAGAAGCCGTCGGCGTCACCGAACTGGTACTGCACGGCGCCCCAGGTCGCGCCGATGTCCTTGGCGATGCGGTTGGCCGAAACCGACCCGGGGTCGCCCGAGGCCAGCGACTTCAACGCGGCTTCGAGCATGTTCGCGCGGGTGGCCTGACCGCGTCGGTTGGGGCGCCGCGCGGATGCAGCTGCCTGGGTCATGGGGCGAGCCTACCGAAAGTTTCGTAGAACCTACTATGTTTCTTTCATCGGCTGTTCTATTCTTCAGCGCATGGCCAAACCGCCCCTGTCGATGAAACCGACCGGATGGTTCCAGGTCGCCTGGTCCGACGAGATCGGGGTCGGCGACGTCCACACCATGAAGTACTTCGACCAGGAGATGGTCGCGTGGCGCGCCGAGTCGGGACAGCTCACCGTGATGAACGCCTACTGCGAACACCTCGGGGCGCATCTGGGCTTCGGCGGCACCGTGCACGGCGAGGTGCTGCAGTGCCCGTTCCACGGGTGGCAGTGGAACCAGCAGGGCCGCAACGTCTGTATCCCCTACGAGGACCGGCCGAACCGTGGGCGGCGCATCAAGACCTACCCGGTGGTCGAACGCAACGCGTCGATCTACATCTGGCACGACATCGAGAACCGCGAACCCTTCTTCGACGCCCCCGACATCTTCGCCAGCTTCGGGGACGGCTCGAGCGCCGACGATTACTACCCGCAGCAGCGTCTGTTCGAGCAGGGCCTGGAGATGCACCCGCAGTACGTGCTCGAAAACGGGGTCGACTTCGCCCATTTCAAGTATGTGCACGGCACGCCCATCAACCCGATCTTCACCCGCCACGACTTCGACGAGCCGATCTCCTATGTCGACTTCACGATCACGTTCGAGGGTGACGACGGCCAGCGCATCGAGGAGGTCAACAGCGGCGTCGAGGCCATCAACGGCGGCCTGGGCATCGCGGTGACCAAGAGCTGGGGGATGATCGACAACCGCACGATCTCGGCGATCACGCCCGTCGACGAATCCACCTCCGACGTACGGTTCATGGTGTACATCGGCAAGCCGAGGGGGCAGGTGCGCGATCCCGAGCGCGCCCGGGTCAAGGCCGAGGAGTTCGGCGCCGAGGTGATCCGCCAATTCCGCCAGGACATCCACATCTGGGCGCATCAGCGTTACTCGGATCCGCCGGCGCTGGCGAGTTCCGAGCTGGCAGGGTTCACCGCGATCCGCGAGTGGGCCAAAAAGTTCTATCCGGACGGCAAAGGCGGCAGTGCCGCCGAGCTCGCCGCGCGTTCTGCCCACTGACTCCCGAAAGGTTCCCATGACGATCAAGGTTTTCCAGGTGGCCACCGGCAACGTCGGCTCCGAGATGATCAAGCGGATCGCCGACCAGCCGGATCTCGAACTGATTGGCGTGCACTGCTATTCGCCGGACAAGGTGGGCCGCGACGCCGGTGAACTCGCGGGGCTGGCGCCCAACGGTGTGATCGCCACGGGCTCCGTCGAGGAGATCATCGCGGCGAAGCCCGATGTACTGACGTTCCACGGTGTCTTTCCGGATGAGGACCTTTACGTCAAGGTGCTCGAGGCCGGCATCAACATCGTCACCACGGCCGACTGGATCACCGGCTGGCACCGCGACCGTAACCATCCGCACCCTTCCGGCAAGCCGGTCACCCAGCTACTCCAAGAGGCCTGCGAGAAGGGCGGATCCACGTTCTACGGCACCGGGATGAACCCGGGCCTGAACCAGATCCTCGGCGTGGTCTGCTCGGCCGACGTCGCCGAGATCGAGAACGTCACCACCATCGAGTCCGTCGACGTGTCATGCCACCACTCCAGAGACACCTGGATCGAGGTCGGCTACGGCCAGCCCGTCGACGACCCGGAGATCCCCGGCAAGCTGGAAAAGTACACCCGCGTCTTCGCCGACAGCGTCTACATGATGGCCGACTGCTTCGACCTGACCCTGGACGAGGTGAAGTTCAGCTACGAGCTCGGCGCGTGCACCAAGGACGTCGACCTCGGCTGGTACCAGCTGCCCAAGGGCTCGCTGGGCGGCAACTACATCAAGTACCAGGGCATGGTCGACGGTGTGCCCCGAGTCGAGACGCACCTGGAGTGGCAGATGACCCCGCACACCGACCCGAGCTGGGATATCAAGGGCTGCTACATCACCCAGATCAAGGGCGACCCGAACATCTACAACAAGCACATGATCTTCCCCAAGCCCGGCGTCGACCTGTCCGACCCCGCGAACTTCGCGTCGATCGGGATGACGGTGACCGGGATGCCGGCCCTGCACGCGATCAAATCGGTCGTCGCGGCACGGCCGGGCCTGATGACCAGTGCCGATCTGCCGCTGCGAGGCTTCGCCGGGCGGTTCAAGCTCTGACCGGCGAGCTCACTCTCCGGACGTGTCGGTAGATCCCTCCGCGCCGGACTCGGAATCCGGTGCGGTTGTCGCCGCCGGTTCGCCGGCCTCGGGCTCATCGGCGCCCTCATCATCGGCGTCCGCATCATCGGTAGAGGCGGGTTCCTCCGCGGCCGGTCCCTCCAGTTCCTCGTTCGCCGGTCCCTCCAGTTCCTCGACATCCTCTTGGGCATCCAGGTCTTCGTCGGTGCCGTCGTCGACATCGCCCTGCTGCTCGGCGGGCGGCGCCTCCGCGGCATCGCTTTCCGCGATGTTGCCCGTTTCGACCTGGTCGCCTTCGTCGACGGTGGCTGCATTGTCGCCTTCGTCGACGGTCAGGGTCTGCGACGCTTCCGACGGCACATAGGGAACCGGGACGACGAGGTCCCGGCCCGGCTGGGGCGACAGCGGCCGTCGCCACCCGATCGGAGCGTCCGCGGGTGCGCGGTCGGGCAGGACGACGATCGGCGGCAGTCCTGGGACATGCAGGTAGAGCTCGTCGACGGCGATGTAGACGGCGGAAAGCACGACATCCCAAGCAATTTCGCCGAGATTCTTCAGCACACCCTCGCCGCGGAGCATGTCCGTCCCGTTGAAGACGAGGCTCGCCACGAGGCTTTCGCCGAAGTTGAAACCGATGTAGAGCTGCTTTCCGAGATAGCCGAGATCGTTGGCGAACGGCGTGAAGTCGGTGCGCAGCGCCTGGCGGAACGCGATGAAGTCCTCGTCGATCTGATCCGCGGTGGCCGGGTCTTCCTCGAGCGTCGCCGTCGGCGCTGCCGTGGTTCGCCGTGGCTCCGTGTCGCGCGCCGGCGCCAGCGGCCACGGGTAGAGCGGGCGCGACGAAGCGGTCAGATTAACCAGCTTCGACGACCCCGGGTCGCCGGTGGGCGGCACAGGCTGCTCCATGGGCGTAGCCATAACTGCGGCCCCTGTGACCGCTGCGACTGCCATGGCCGCACTGGTCCGAACAACAAAACTCATGATGACCCCCCATTTGAGTAAACGTTGTGCAGGCAACGTAACACCGTCAACAGCCCGTGGGAAGGGGGTAGTGGTTTGCTGGCGGTCTCCTGCTGGGCTTTCCGAGCCGTCCCGGCCGAGGTTGCTGGCGGAAGGGGAAAGTTACGTCATCGTCAACGGCAGCTCGTCGAGTCGGCGGACGAGCAGGCTCGGCAACCACCACCCCGGTCCAGCCGCATCGACCCACGACGTGTGCCGCAGCAGGTGGTCGATGACGATCCTGGCCTCGAACCGCGCCAGGGCGGCGCCGATGCAGAAGTGGGCGCCTTTGCCAAACGCGATGTGTGCCTTGCCGTTCGGGCGTTCGATCTGAAACTCATCCGGCGCGTCAAAACGCGCCGGGTCCCGATTGGCGGCACCCCACAACAGAAGTAGACGAGAACCCGCGGTGAGCTCTTGGCCGGCGAGCGCGCAATCCCTGACTACATGGCGGTAGTGCCCGCGGAACGGCGGCTCAAAGCGCAACACCTCCTCCAGGAAGGCGGGAATCAAGCCCGGGTCCGCGCGCAGGCGCCGTTGGAAGTCGGGACGGGTTGCGATGATCTGCGTGGCCGATCCGATGAGCGCGGCGGTCGACTCGCTACCCGCACTGAACAGCGTCACGAGCATCACCTGCGCCGTCAAGTTGTTCAATTCTCCTGCCGCGCAGGCGGTGGCGATACAGCCCAGTAAGTTATCGCCGGGATCGAGCGATGCCCGGCCCAGCTTGTCGGCGATGTAGCCGGCCAACTCCAGAGCTGCGGTGCCTGCGGCGGTCAGCGTGTGCTCGTCCACACGCCCTTCAAGGATCTGGGTACTGGCATAGGCCCATGCCGCGATCCGATCGACGTCCTCGGCGGGAACACCGATCAGCTTGCAGACGACCGTCATCGGCAGGCGATCGGCTACCACAGCCATCCATTCCACAGGTGCGCCGGCAGGCATCTGTTGCCACAACGCGTGCATGGTGTTCTCGGCGAAGGTCTCCAGGGCGCGGACACGTTTTGCGGCCAGATAAGGCACCAGCAATTTCCGGTGGGCGGCGTGCGCGGGATCGTCGGCTGTGGCGAGCGCCTGCGTGGGACTGCCCAGGGTGTCCAGGGGCAGAAGGCTCACAGTGCCGTCGGCCTGATACCGCATCGCGCCAGTCAGATTCGACGAGAAGTCGCCTGGGCGTGCGACGGCCTCGGTGATGGCGTCCCATCCGCAGACCGCGTAGAAGTCCGAATCGCCCACCCGGTGCACCGGAGCCTCGGCGTGCATCCGGGCGTAGAGCGGATGCGGATCCTGAAGGAACTCGTCGTGGAACAGGGCCAGGCCCAGATCGGTGTGTCCTACGGTCACCGATCCAGGAAATGCGGTGGCCGACAGGCACGTCAATGCTCGTGCGAAAGTTGAAATTCCAGGTGAGGGGATATGGGCCAGGAAGTCTCAGCGGGCACCACCGACCTGCCGAAATGCTGAGATTTCGACCATGTGATGTCTCATGCTGCGAAACTGAACTGCAAGGATCTCACGGAGGGAGAGCGGTGCGAGACGACTGGCTCGTCGGTGATCGGCGTGCCGAAGCGGCCGAGCGCATCTTTTCGGCGGCGACGGACCTCATCGTGCGCGACGGTCTGGACGGCTTCGACATGGCCGCGTTGCAGGCCGCAGTGCACTGCTCGCGGGCCACGATCTACCGGCATGTCGGGGGTAAGGCCCAGATCCGGGAGGCCGTCCTGTTGCGCCAGGCGGAGCGGATCATCGCGACGGTTCGCTCCGCCGTGGTCGGGTTGGGCGGCGCCGAGCGCACGGTGACCGCGGTTATGGTTGCGCTGGAACGGATCCGGGCCGACCCGATAGGACAGACGCTGCTCAGCGCAATGCGCAAGGGTGAGTTGACGTGGATCGGCCGCTCCGCGGTCCCGCCTGCGCTGGCAGCCGAGCTGACCGGTATCGACGACGACGATCCGCAGGCCGCGCAGTGGATCGTGCGTGTGGTGCTGGCGCTGTTGTTCTGGCCGGTGGAGGATCCGGCAGCCGAACGAGAGATGCTGCAGCGATTCTTGATTCAGCGACCTTGACGAAGTCGGCGGGGCGCACACGGCAGCGGATTCGCCGACGTAAGGCTCGCTGGGATCGCTGACCCGAACCTGGCAGCGCGGGTTGTCCACAGCCGGCGATTTCGTGGTCGTCCGCGTCGGTGGGACCCGCTAGAATCGAACGTATGTACTGCTTATCTGCTTAAGTGGACCGAGATGTCAGAATTCTCCGTGGGTGTCGCTGGGCACGAATTCGGCGGCATTGTCGTTGAGCGGGAACAGCTCTGACGTGCGGCTTA